>Ga0335075_10000469_pt1 | contig 72113 bp, 49 predicted proteins | sample Lox_Sample_24_FD_206723 | JGI IMG/M metagenome (GOLD analysis project Ga0335075, IMG submission 206723) | Soil microbial communities from Loxahatchee National Wildlife Refuge, Florida, United States - Lox_Sample_2.4 | ecosystem: Environmental > Terrestrial > Soil > Wetlands | place: USA... | reverse complement strand
AAACTACGAGTGATTACCAGACGTTCCTACGGTTTTCGCACCTGCGAGGCAATGAAAATCGCCATGTATCACACTCTTGCACGACTTCCAGAACCGGAAACTACCCACAGATTCTGCTGAGGAGGCGTGATTTGATCGCACTGTGTTGCGTCCGAGGCTAGCTGCAGACGCAATCGATATAGTGGTTGACTTCCGATTCCATTCGGCCACCAGAGCTTCGGATTTCGAAGTTCAATTCGCTGGTTCCAGAAAGACAACCCGCTCGGAATTGTTTGTCGATAGCTTTCCTGCCAGACACTGTTTTCAGTGGATGAGTCGACAATTGTGGCCGCGATTGCCCCGTCAAAGGCAAAACCTGCATTGTCAATTAGGCATTGCGCCCAAAGATCCGCCGCGCCCGGGCGAATAATGTCAGTTCGGACAAAAGGCGCCTCTAAGAATGCGGTGTGGGTAGAGATGAGTCGGACTGGCTGATACAATCCAATTGTTCTATATCGATTACCCCATTGATAAGACTCAGCATCGAGAGCATCTGGCTTTACTGCTTTCGGCGCCCCCCTCGTATTGTCCCCAGCCTCTCCCTGTCCGTAAGGAGGGATAGGGTCATGTCTCTCGTGAAGCAATACAACGAGCAACTCGTGTTCGCTTCCGAGGCTCGCCTGTAACGTAATGTCGAATGTGGGGCCGCCAAAGGAACCTTCATGGCACCCAAGTAATTCACCGTCGAGCCAAACCGCCCCGCGGTAGTCCATCCCGTCAAAGCGCAATCGGACCACCGTCCCACTCCAAGATGACGGGATTGAAAAGCGTCGACGAAGCAACCAGTCCCGCTGCTGTATCCATTGCAGCTGCTTGAAGTTGTCGCCATACCAGATGTTGGGGATTTTACCTGCCTTCATCAAGGCATATTGGATGGGTGCGGGCATCTTAACCTTCACCCAAGAACCCCTCGTCGGCACCATCCCAGGGGGTAAAGTTTCGTCTGCCTCCATCAACTCCCAGTCCCCATCCAGCGTAATTTGCGTGCCCCCAATGTAATGGTCTTGACCTTGCTCTGGTCTCTGTGCTACAGGAGTCCTGTCGTACACGCGTGATTGCTGGAAGAGCTCCTCCCATGCGGCAGTGGCAATTGGTAATGCACCGTTTGACAGGGGCTGGAACGGAGAATCAACTGGTGCTTGTCTTTCCTGCTCCGCCGCCGCCGCAAAATCTAAGCTCGAGCCAAAATTCAAGCCCGAACTAAGGGTCGCTGCGCCCGATCCCAGAAAAGCTAGGCATTCGCGGCGTGACAGTTTCCTCGGTTTCATGTTTATTTCCTTTCGATGATGCCCCGGATGGTTCAGAGCGGTCCTTGCCGCAGCTCGACGCATAATCGACTGGCCGGCAGCACACGTTATGTCCGCCCCGAAAAATCACTACTAATCACTGGTACCAAACGATCCCGATTCGCTAAAATCCCTCCACTCGACGTAAGGCTGGGCCTCCGTTTAACCACCATGCCACTCTAGAATCGCTTTGGCTCTATTGACATCCTTGATGCAGTCGCGCGCGAGTCGGCAGGAATCAAGTTAAGCTGAAGTTGTTCTGGCAGCTTTGCGCGTTTTTTATGGCCGAAATAGTGTAGGTGCGATTTGCACGCATGGCGCTGAGCGTTGCTCAAGCCAGCGTGCCGCGGTGTCGCACGGCGTTTAGCAAGCACCTGTTCATGCAGCGGCAACTGCTGGCCGTGCTCTGCCTGATGTGCGGTGAAGACTGGACCTTCCGCGAAGCCGAGGTGCGGCGCAGCGAACACGTGGAGCTGCACTCCGCCCTGCAACTGCGCTGCGTTCCCGACTACACCACGCTGCATCGCTTTCTGGCACGGCTGGGGGCCAACAAGATCGGTCGCGCCCTGGAGGAGGTAGTACAGCGCATGCACGGGAAGCGGCGAAGGCGAGCCACGGTAGGCGGCGATGCCAGAGACTTGGCGCAGAGTGCGGTGGGCCGTTACTTCGATCGCCCCGCGGAGCACTTGGGCCAGCCCCAGCGCACCTGAACACATTGGTTGAAGCGGCTGGTCGCAGCGGACCTGAAACGGCAACTGATTCTGGCTCAAGGGACGTGGCAGGCGCCGTGGAATGACTGCGCCATGCCGCCCGGGCCGGTGAGCAGCGCCTAATGGCACACGCCCATCCGCTGCGTGCTGGCCGACGCCGAGTTCGATTCCGAGCGCAACCTTGCCTTCCGCCGCCAGCAAATGCAGGCTGACAGTGTCACTCCTGCCAAACCGCGCTGCAGTTGCCCAGCGTTGGGTGTGCGCCTGGAGGTGCGAAAGCATCTCCCCTCCGAAAAGTACCCACAGCGATCGGTGATCGACAGCGTCTTCTCCGCCGAAAAGCATAAACTCCCGCCGGGCGATCCGGGCAGAACGTTTCATACTCAATCCCCAGGCGTCACTCATCGGCCTAGCTTTTACAACCTCTATCGCCTCAAGCTGAGTGGTTGCTGACGGTCACGAGACAGGATGTCAACAGAGCCGACCACATTCTAGTAGCTGCACTTGCCTGGGTTTTAGGTCTTAGACAGAGAAATTCAGCTCTCACTGTGGATATTCACGACTATGCTCGGAACTGGTGGCGTTCGGGAGCCGCAGTCGATAACTTCACACTCACGGCTTAGCCGCACTTGTGGGCGGCATAAAATTCTATCGCTCCTGATCGAAAAGATGGATAAGGCATCTCCTCAACCACCGACAAGCACTCAAATCCGTTCAAGATCCAATGACTTATCGCACCTCATAGCATCGACTCATAATGCAGACAAATGGTTCGCATTCCCGGAGCCGACCTCTTCCATCTTTCATCAAGACCGCCGCTTCGCAGCAGTTATCGAACCCTCCCAGGATTTTGCGCGTTTTCACTTATCAACGAGCGGCTATCCCCCCATGAAGCGTTTCTGACGAACTAGTGCGCCATATAGCCGCCATCGATGATCCAGTTAACGCCCGTCAGATATGAAGCATGCGTACTGCAGAGGTAGACCACAAGCTCTGCGACCTCCTCGCAGGTTCCAAATCGCATAATCAAAAGATCCGATAGTATTTTCTCGGGAACTATCACTCCAGCATCAAGCAGCCTTTGTGTAGCCAACGTTCGCACCGCTCCAGGGCTTATGCAGTTGACGCGAACTTTCACATTCCTCATTTCAACCGCCATAGCCCGGGTCATCGCAACCAACGCCCCCTTTGTTCCGGCATAAGCAACCAGATCTTGGTTTCCAGAGAGCGCGTTCACAGAGCCGATATTTACGATTGCTGGATCCGTTGGCGGTTGACTCGCTGAGGAAATCTCGCGGAGGAACCGCTTAGCTAGAAAGTACGGAGCCCTCTGGTTTATCGCAATCAATCTGTCAAACTCGTCGGCGGTTACGTCCAGCATGGGCTTGTGAAAACTCCATGCGGCATTATTGATCAGCGTATCTACATTTCCCATTTGCGACCGAGCTGAATCGAACACGACGTCTGCGGCATCATCATCTGCCAAGTCCTTTACCAGTGCAAACGCCGCGTTCGCGGGGAACTCAGCGCTGTTCACCCTGGATGAGACGATCCCGTCTATGTCGACCAAAAGTGTTCTAGCTCCAAGCTCTACAAAGCGCTTAGCAATGGCTAGCCCCAGGCCGTTGCCGGCGCCTGTAACAATGACATTTCTCCCGTTAACGGTCATCCCGCCTGGAATGTTGTCCAAAATCGCTCCATAATAGGCTTCGTGCCGTGCGCACTCCGCGCTACGGAGACGAGGCAGTGATCCCACCTACCTCAAGCGCCCAACATGTTTATTCCAGAACGATGGAGCCGCTGTCAAGGCCGCCGCGTTGGCGATTCCGGAATACGGACTATCGCCTGCACCCTGATCGGCCGATTGCCAGTAATCACCTTGTCTCCCAGAGGTTGTCTGAGGTTCGCATCGGATTTTTTCGCGGAATCAATGCGCTCCCCGGAATCTATCCCTATAATTGCGAATGCGCGCGCGCCCAAAAGCGTGTTTGAACTTTTCACCCCGCGAGGGGGAGATCTCGTCGAATTCGTAGGAAGTGATCAAACGCTTCTTCCACCCATCCTGATCGAGGATCTCCCCGCCATCTTGAATGAAACAATGTAATCACACCAGGCCAGCACGAATTCGTTAAGCACCTAAACCTCCCATCGTGACTGTGGCGGTACGGCCCCTATTTCTGATGATCCAAGCCGGCCACGAATATCTCAGGCTGTGATACCACAGCCGTAATCGTAACGCCTTCGGCGTACAGGCATGGCTCTCCCAGTCGGACGCGAATGATGAGCCAGGATCTAAGCTGCGCCCTTGAAACTTCCATCCGACTTTGTGACTAAGGGGCAACTCTCACATTCGGTCGCCGGCGAGACACAGATAGATGCATGGCCCGGAGTGAGATTGACGATTACGATCGCCGTACCTTTGACGGACCACCAACTCTGAACGTCTGCGCGCGGTCAGTCAAATGCCCATCCCCATTGTTCTGATATACGAGCATCGAAACAAAGGCGAAATCAAAGCGCGCATAAAGAGCCGTCCTCTTTCAGAATGCGGCTTGCCTGTGCCAATGAACCGGTTTCGCCTTATCATGGGCGAGATGTCGCAGGCGTCACTGGCGCTGGCCGGCCGCAAAATCAACGCTATTGCTCAACCACTATCCGTTCCGAAGCCTACCTTTGGCGGAAAAGCAACAGGCCGAAGTCAAAGCGCATGGTAGAGAATCGGACGAATGAAACGATCACAAGTGGCGACTCCTTCATCTATGCACCGCTGGAGGTGACCTGATACTGCAAATGCAAGCTCGAGATTAACCGACGTGGGCCAAGAGCCGAGTGTCGGTCCGAGTGACTCGCACAATTCTCGCAAACTCGCACCGCTTCTATGCTGACGCAGGTAAGTCTTCACGAGTTCGTCGGTCCGCAGCACAAACTCCCTAGATACCGAGCAGAATTCCTCGATCTCTCGCCTGCCATGACAAATAGGCCAGTGGCAGCCCACAATAACTTCCGCCTCCGAACCTTCAATTTTGTCAATGGTCGCCAGGTACTCATTTACGTATAGGTAGGTCGGACAAAGGAGCCATTCACCCTTGAGGGATTGGTAGCCTGCCCCCTGAATAGCATCACCGTAAAAAAGCGTGCGATACTTCTTGTCAAATACCCCTAGATGTCCATGGCTGTGACCCGGCAAGTGCCAGATTTCGACACTCCGATCCTCCCCTAGGCGAACCGTTTCGTTCCCTACCAAGGTAAGCGTTAATGACTGCGGTCCACCGCAACAGTTTCTAATGAGAGAAGCGGTGTGCTGGTCGTAGAAAATTCCATGCTCTTCCCGATAGGCATCATATCTGGAGGAGAAAAGGACGTCGGGGCATTCTACGAGCGGCTCATCAAGCCTACCGCACGCGGTAAGCAATTTTGGATATCGTTCGGCTACAGCACGCAAGCCGCCACAATGATCGGCATCGGGGTGAGTGATTGCTAGCCAGCGTGGTTCAGAACTCTCTATATTACCACTAGCAAAGAACTGGACAACATCATGGGCTGCGTGCTGCTGTGTGCCACAATCCACGAGCATAGCGACGTGCCCCTCGCTCAGGACCGGCAAATGCAGCGGCCTGCCGTTAATTTCACATTGGATTATGTCTGCGCCACGGTAGAGCTGCATAGGCCAATGACTCACCTCGCTGAAGATCGAATCCTAACTGCGGCCAACATTACAAAAGCGAAACACCAGATCTCCTGCTTTTGTCTGCAACAGTCTGCAACGGTTCGCAATTAATTGTCAAGAACGGTAATCAGCGGAAATGTCATGCGTCTTCGTGGCGCGAGTTCCTGCCAGAGGCTCGTGTCGCGCTCGGAGACAATCGTTCCCGCGAGGCTCTGCTGAGAGTTCTGTCGCCCGCAGCGGCGATAGTACTTGGGCAAAATGACTAACTCAGTCCGGAATACGGACGATCTTGATTGCCCTTATTGCGTCCCCGACGCAAAGTCGCTACGATGAGACGCGTGTGCAAAGGCTCCAGCCTACAGCGCTTGGATAAGCCGCCGCTAAACGATGCAGATCCTTATGCGGATGGCGTCTCTTCCGGGGCTTCCCTAGCCAGCGGGAGCCTCGTACACGGTATTCACCTACGAAAGACGTCCGTATCCGACTGCTCTTGGAGTGGGACCCCTGATGCGATCAAGCTAAGCTCGCGAATACGATCGAGGTGCGCGGTGCAAGTGTGACATTTGGTTCCCCGGAATCTGAGGCCAGAGGTCCCAAGTTCTGATTGCTGGTCGGTTCTTATGTACTCTGTCGAAATCATAGTGATATATGTCGCCTGAAGAGCGCAGTGTCGTAGTTGCAGGGACAAGAGCACTGGAGACCTATCTAATCGCAAGTCTAGGAAGTCGTGCGGGAAGGTCACGCGAGTGGTTCCAACGGGCTGGTTGCGGAATACTCGCCGATCGAGAGTTTTTTGCTGATGGCGAATGTGTCGGTGAATGCTGCAACTTATCGGCTCGCCACTGCAGCCAGGAAAGAGGCGACTGTGCAGGGTCCTCTAGATAGTGCCGAGGTTGACCAGGGAGCGCGCCATCACAGACGGACCTGGATTAATGCCATCTCTGCGGCAGTTGGCGGTCTTCTCTTCGGCTACGATACTAGCGTAATATCGGGTGCGATTCTCTTTGTCCGCGCACATTTTCATTGGGATTCCCTCACCACTGAAGTCGCAGTCAGTACAGTGCTCGCTGGAGCCTTGCTAGGGGCCTCTGCGGGGGGATACCTGAGCGATCAATTTGGACGCAAACCCCTACAGATCGCCAACGCAGTGATCTTCGCTGTGTTCGCAGTCGTGACCGGCACAGCGAATACATCTTCGCTTTTTCTAATTGGTCGATTGATGGTCGGCTTCTCGGTCGGCGTGACTTCTATGATTACGCCACTTTATATCGCCGAAATTTCGCCGCCCACTATTCGAGGCGCGCTGGTTCAGCTAAATCAGCTCATGATCAGTGTCGGCGTTGCAATCGCTTATGGAGTAGCTTGGTTGTTGTCCGGGTCCGGGAACTGGCGACTGATGTTCATCAGCGCGGTGCTTCCGTCTGCCGCGTTACTGATATCGCTCGTTTTCCTCCCTGAAAGTCCCAGATGGCTGGCATCGAAGGGACGGTTACATGCTGCTAGGAGCATCTTGGGTCAGATCTACGGTCCTTTGGAGACCGAAGTCGCGATGGCGCAATTGGTCCCAGTTATTCGGGCAGAAAAGGTGCGACTGCGTGATTTATTCCTCCACCGTTTCCGGAAGCCACTTGTGGCTGGAATTGGTCTAGCAATATTCCAGCAAGTTACCGGTGTCAACGCTATAATCTATTATACCCCGATTATAATGCAGACTGCAGGATTTCATTCTCCGTCGAGAGCGATTCTTGCCACCTTCATAATTGGCAGCATGAGTGCTCTGTTCGCTGTGGGCGCCATGCCCTTACTCGACAGGGTCGGGCGGCGACCGCTTTTGCTGATCGGCATTGCGGGGATGTTCGTCTGTTTAAATCTGCTCGGATACTGTTTTGGAATGGCGCACATCCACCGGCTCCTTGTGATCGTTGTGTTTCTGTCCTACTTGGCATTTTTTCAGATCGGATTAGGCCCGGTGTTCTGGCTCCTGATCTCTGAAATTTATCCCACACGAGTTCGCGGCCAGGCAATGTCCGTCGCCACCGTGACGGTTTGGGCGGCGGACTGGTTGGTAGCCCTGACGTTTCTGACTCTTTTGGATCATTTTGGTGCCAGGCAGTCGTTCGAGCTGTACGGTCTGGCGTGTATTGCAGCATGGAGTTTCTCCTTCTTCTTTATTCCGGAAACGAAGGGTCGAACACTCGAGGAGATTGAAGCTGGATGGCGGTAAGTTGAGTGGCTAAAGGGCCCTTAAGTACCATCCCATGTGTACCGTCCGAGAGCTCGGAGTGCAGATTGCTCGACTTCATCCAACGGCGCAAGCATTCTCGTAGCCGACAAGGCGCTAGCGCAAAGGTCGTTCTTCATTGCGCTCAGCTTGGCATTCATTCGGCTCGTCGGTCCGGATAAGCTGAGGGCCGCTACGACTCGTCCAGCGTCGTTAAAGATTGGGGCAGCTATGCAGGTCACACCACTTAGGTTTTCCTCTGCGTCAACGGCGATCCCGCGTCGACGAACTACCGCGAGATGTGCTCGAAGGATACTTTTCTTCGTGATTGTTTTTGGCGTCCTTCTATCCAGCACAATCTTACCCAGAATGGCATTCAACTCCGATTCAGGTAGGAAAGCCAAAATTGCCTTTCCCAATGCCGTGCAATGAACTGGATTGCGCTCGCCTGGAAAGGCAGCCACACGCAGCACATTGGTGCCTTGAACGACATCTATGTGAACGACCTGTCCATTCTGGATTACTCCCAGGTTGACGCTCTCAAGATGACGTTCCTTGAGTTCATTCATCAGTGATCGACAGATCGATTGCAGATAATTGCAGTGAACCATCACTCCCGCGAATTCAAAGAATTTGATAGCTAGGCAATAATGAGCCGCGATCTCAGCCTTTTTGACGTATCCTAACTTCTCTAAAGAATATAAAATCCTGTGAATGGTGGTTCGCGAAAAAGGAATTGCTTTTGCCATTTGGGCGAATGACACGGGTTCTTGTCTCGGACCATTGTCAATCAAAAACTTCAGGACGTCAAAGATCTTGCCAGTGACTGCAATGTAGTTCTTGTCGAGTTGTTTTACTTTTGACATTTGCGCACTCAACGCTCTATCGTGGGCGACTCGTGACATGCCCCAAAAGTACTCCGCTTCCGTCAACCGGAAGATAGACAGTGAATCTGGAGGTTAAAACCAAACTACCCATGCGCAACCCGAGGTCTTTGAGTTCAAACCTAGAACATACCCGCAGCAAGAAATTACCTTTCCACAAAGCGCCAAATCGGTTTCCTAGTAGCTTCAACTTCTATATACCACCTGAATAATGCACAGGGCCATTTGGCGACCCCTGAGAATCCTGTTCTACAACAGTAGCGACGGGAAGTTGAGTGCTTCGCGGACCGAGTTCTCAGGAGCCACCCGAATCGTAATCAATGCCCATCAGGGTACGCGTCGCAGGCGCCCGAATCAAGGGGGTCAGGCAGATATTCAGGAGGCCAACAAAATCGGGGCTTCCACGCCCTATGACTTCACAGCGCACCATCTGATTGCCTATGGCGGGCTGCTTCCGGGGCCACCATGCTGGAGAAGTTGGGGTTCCAGCAACTGATCGAGGAAAACCTGACCATCCGGCGGCAGACGCGCTCCATGCCGGTGTTTCGCTTCATTCTGGGGATGATTCTGACCTGCTATGTGGGCTTCTCCCGCCTGCATCATCTGCGTTTCCTGAAGCGCGAGTCCACGCCGACCGGCATTCCGCGGTGGCCGAGTTGCCGCCACAGTCGACCTTCTGGCGCTTTCTGGCCTCGCTGCATCTGGGCGTCGCGCGGCAGCTGCTGACCGTGCAGAAGCGCATGCGGGAGCGGGTGTGGGCGGCAGCCAACGTGCGGCTGGATACGATCACCATCGATACCGACGCCACGATCCACACGCTCTTCGGTAATCAGATGGGAGGACGCAAGAGCTATAACCCGAAGAGCAAGGGCAAGAAGAGCTACCAGCCAATCCTGAGCTTTATCGCCGAGACGCGGGAGTACGCGGCGGGGGCGCTGCGCATCTGGACGCCGTCGCCGAGAGCCTGCCCCCAGGCGATCAAGGATTGTTCCGCACATAGTTGACTCGCTTGTCCTATCAAAAGCGCGGACTGAAGTACTGCTAGGCCGCACCGTCCTGAGTTTTGTTTATCGACCTGCTTTTAGATGTCGTCGGAAGTCGCATACGACAATTGACCTCCAAGAGCTATCAGGCGGCCCCTCGATTGTACGCCGCTAGGAACCCCCTCTGCTACCTGGGTAATGCACAGGGGCCATTTGGCGACCCTGAGATTCCTGTTTTACAAGATTCGTAATCAGTTTCGCTTATAGACCGGCGTGCTTCAGGTTACGCGACAATCGCTTCTCGGTTTGGATCAGGAGAAGGGCTTCGCACAATGCCCGGCTGATATCACTCAGCTTCAGGTCTTGGCTGGCCTGAATGCCGAACAACATTTGCATAACGAACTTTCCCAGCGGCCTGGGCCTAGTCGAGACGAACCTCGTCCGTTGTGTCGTACCGGGACATATCCGAAAGGATGACGCGATCCCCCTCATGAAGTCCACTGAGAATTTGTATCTCGGTCACCGAAGCCTGACCGACCTTCACCTGGACCCGAGTGGCGGTCTTGCCGTCGGGGTTAATGCGGAAGAGGCTGATGGTGCTGTCCGCGTTGCCGAGTGCCGGGCGCCCCACATGGAGCACGTCGTGGAGCTGCTCGACGTCGATCGTGCCGTCGACGCTGAGATCGGGAACCGCGCCGGGCGGGAGAGGCCCATCGAGGGATACGTCAACGGTGCGCGTTCCGTTCAATACGGAGGGATCAATGCGGGTAACGTGGCCGGGAACGATGCCGTTGTGGGTGTCGATTTCGGCGGGCTGGCCGAGCTGGATGTCGTTGGCCTGGGTTTCGGCGATCTGCAGGGAGGCCTTGAGCTGATTGGGGATGACGACCTCGGCGACGGAGGTGCCGGCGGTGACATGCTCACCGACGGAGACGGGAGTGGCGAGCGAGGTCAGCACACCGGAGATGCCGGGCGTGACCTGAAGAGCGGCTTCCTGATTCTGATAGAGGGCGAGCTGATCCCTGGCCTGGTCGATTTTGGTCTGCTGGGAGGCGAGCTGAACCTTGATGGCGTCCTCCTGCACCTGAAGCTGCTGGAGACTGATCTGGTGCTGGGTGGTGAGCTGGGTGGCGGTGCTCTCTGCCTCATCGTAGGTCAGTCCGCTGATGACGCCCAGCTTGTAGAGCTGCTGGTCGGTATTGGCGGTGAGTTCGGCCTGGCTATACTGGGCATCGACCTGGGCAGCGGTGGACTTGGTGCCCATGAGGGAGTTCTGGAGCGTGGCCTCCAGGTTGCGGTAGTCGGCCTCGGCACCCTTGACGGCGAGCTGAGCGTTGAGGAGCTCTTGCTGGAGTTCGGGGTCGGAGAGGACCATGATGACCGTGTCCGGCTTGACCATGGCGCCGGGCAGGACATGGATGGAAACCACGGTGGCATCGGTCTGCGCCGGGATGAGGCGGATGCTTTCCTCGCGGGGAACCAGGGTGCCGAGGCCGCGGACCTGAACGACCATGTCGCCGCGCTTGACGGTCTCGGGCCAGATGGTGCTGGCGTCGACGGTGGGGATGGCCGGCTTGAGGCGCATGACGCCCCAGGCGGCGCCACCGAGAACGGCGCCGGCAATACAGCCGATGACGATATGACGGCGGCGCTTCTTCCTGCGAATGTCCGGGCGACCGATATCCATTTTGGGGGCTCGATAACAGAAACTGTGAGTGAGAAGCGTGGTGGAAGAAGCCGCTTCGCGGAAAAGTCCCAAGAGGCGGGATTTTCCACCTCGCTTGGAAATCCAGCAAGAGCACCGGGACTTCCACTTGTCCGACCTCCCGCTACGGCGACCCTGAACTTTGAAAGTTCGACAGCGGTGCCGGTGACCGGAAGAAAGCCTCCGACGTACTTGACGCTTGACCTGTTGATGTATTCATGCAATCACTTGAAATAAAACCACAGACTCTCCGGCGACGCCTTAAGGTCGTGGATCTGAACAAGCACCCGCACGGTTTGCGCGCCTCGGGATTGACAAACGTCCCCTTCATTATGCCTAATTTTCTTTACCGTTTGGCAGGCAACGTAAGGCCGATTCCGTAATACGGACACCGTTCTCATCTCTATTGACTCAGCGCGACCTACAACCCTATGATCTCGAACACTGCATATCGAGCCGACAAGTGGTTCGCGGAGTTGCCCTCTACTCATTCATTTGCGGGGCCATCGCAAGTCAACTCGGTATATCTCAGGATGGGAGCGGAGACGACGTGGTAACGAGTAGGCTGCGAACAAAACTCGGAGCCGGAGGCTTCGTAAAGGTTATAGGAATCAATCGCGTTGCAGATCCATGGCTAACTGAAGTAGTGGGGCTATTGGGTTTTGACATGGTCTGGTTTGACTTGGAGCACCGCGCTTTTAGTGATGAAGTGATCGATGGTATTTCGTTGGCATGCAGGGCCACTGGTATAGACTTGATGGTCCGCATTTGCAAGAATGGTTACGCTAGCGCGATGCGGCCATTGGAATTTGGCGCCAACGGAATCATGGTTCCCCATTGCAGTAGCCCTGACGAAGCCCGCCAATGGGCTAAATGGACGCGATTCCCCCCTCAGGGGCAACGGGGCTTCGACAACTGCGGTGCTGATAACGACCATGGCCTATCTGACCCGATTGAGTTTATAGGCCGCCGCAACGAGGAAGTCTTCTTGGTGGTTCAGATAGAAGATCGAGAGGCGATTGACTGTGTGGAAGAGATTGCAGCCGTTCAGGGCGTCGACCTGTTGTTCGTCGGCCCCGCAGATTTGACAATGAGCTATGGTGTTCCCTTGGAGCGCCAACATCCGCTCGTTCAAGGCGCACTGGACAAGGTTGCAAATGCGGCGGAAAAAGCAGGGAAGTGGTGGGGGACGGTGACTCCAACCCCCGAGTCTGCCCAGGAGGAACTTGACCGTGGCGCCAGGATGATAACTTGCGCCAATGATCATTTCCTGCTAGTTAATGGGCTTCGGGATGCATATCAGCAGTTTGAGCGTGTTTGCCTTCATGAGAATCGGGATCGTCTCCGGAGCCTGCGAGCAGAGGCAGGAGATCCGGAAATGCGTCGAGGAGGATCGGAAGAGGTTGGATAGTGTGCCTGGGCTTATGCTTGTCCTTCCCCAAAGGACAAGCGTTCCTTCTCGTCAAAAACCCAAAGTGGACGCGGATTCTGCTGAGTTGGCTGCGATAACCTTTGCAATGGCAGGGGAAATGAAAGCACTAAGGGTTCTGGTAAACAAGGGCGCGCTCCGGGGCGGTCATGGCCGATATTGCCGGCAATCTTATCGCGCCCCCGCTTGAGGCATGCGCATAGGCTACGTGAGCCCTGTTCGGCGGAACACTCCGCGGTCCTGAAGGGCGTCATGAACGTGGACGGGCAAATCAAAGGACGGTCAAATGAAAGTCACCAAAGTCGAGGTGGTTCTTGTCGCTGCGGAATGGCGTAATTTTACCTTTGTAAGAATTGAAACCGACTCTGGACTCCTGGGCTGGGGCGAAGCAACACTTGGGTGGAAGGAGGCTGCCGTACGCGACTTAATACTCGACTTGGGCCGACGCTATGTCGTCGGACGATCCCCGTTTGATATCGAAGCTATCTGGTTTACCATTTATCAGATTGAGCACAATTCTGGCCCGACCATGTTTTCTGCGATGGCCGGCATCGAGATGGCCCTTTGGGATATCGTCGGAAAAGCCTGCGGGCAGCCTGTCTACAATCTCGTAGGTGGTAAGGTCAGAGAACGGGTCAAAGCCTATGCGAACGGATGGTACAGTGATGTGCAAGACCTTGAAGAGCTGTCAACGAAGGCACGTGGGGTCGTTTCGCGCGGCTACAAGGCACTGAAATTCGACCCCTTCGGTCCGGGTGGCCGCGAAATATCAAAGACTGCTCTGCGAAAAGCCGCTAAGGCCGTGGAAGCAGTGCGAGAAGCGGTTGGGGACGAGGTCGACATTTTGCTTGAGTTTCATGGACGGTTCAGCCCGATTATGGCCTTAGAGGCGATACGCGCGATCGCGCCATTGAATCCAGCCTGGTGCGAGGAACCTATTCCAGCTCACAATAACGAGTCCATGGCGCAGGTCGTTGCCGCTTCTCCTGTTCGTATTGCCACCGGTGAACATATCTACAGTCGGTTTGGTTTCCTGGATCTCCTGCAACGAAAGGCCGCTCACGTAGTTCAGCCGGATATTACTTACTCAGGTGGGTTCCTTGAGACGAAGAAGATCGCGGCACTTGCGGAAGCTCACTATGTGAGCGTAGCCCCGCATAACTGCGATGGGCCACTTAAGACGATCGCGAGCATCCATCTCGCGGCGAACATACCCAATTTTTTAATTCTCGAAACCTTCCAGGATTACGACGTGACGTGGCGGAATGACCTGACATCAGGAACCCCCTGTGTTGTGGACGGGTACTATGATGTGCCCGTTGGACCTGGCTGGGGGATCGAGATAAACGAAACCATTTGCGCTGCCCACCCGGAAGATCCGAATGCTAAGTTGAATATGTTCGCGGAAGAATGGGAACAGAAAATGTGCCGTTAGCCTAGTTGGGCGTGACCGTCACCGAGACTTGGTGCCGACACTTGGCGCATTGACGGCGCCGCTGGCTGACCAAGTCGTACGCCCGCTGATGACCGCACTGAGGGCAGCGGATTCCCCCCGGCCAGCGGCACATCTCCAGGTAGCGCTGACAGGCCTCTTCGCTGGCGAAGTCCGACTGAAACTGGCGAAGCGTCCTTGAAAACGGCGGGCGCGGCACGCTCCACCCTACCTATTGTGGCTTGCTGAAGCAACCGGATAATCAGAAGATGATTAGGCGAAGGAATCAAGCTCGACAATATATCAGGATAAGATCTCCATTTCGATTCAAGGAATACCGAATCAATGCTTGTGCGCAGCATCTTCCGTGTTCAACATCTATCAGCACCATCAGAGGCGGGCAAATAGACCAAGAAGATGGGTGTCTCGCTACCGCCGTCGACTGCGTAACGCTCCGGCCGGCAAGAGGATATCCCAGGTTGTCTCGACAACAAGTAATCGTGCACCGCTGCACCGAGAAACCAAGTGAGCGGTTTTACGGGTAGGCGAGTTCCAGAGGCTCGCTAACGTCACGTCCTCGCTTGATCCGCGTCCGTATACCGGAATCGGGTGAATTTCCCTGGGGCAGTTGCCGCTTGGCGGGCTTCCAGTGTGGGGGTGCCGCACCAGCCGCGCAAGCTCGCTACGAAACCAGGGGGCGGAAAGGAAAGTGCAGTTGACCTGAGCGGGGCCGGTTCAACTTGCGGGAAAACCGGTGCGGAGTTGCGGACGGTCGTCATCAACCTCAGTCGCTGAAGTGGACATCGCCTCACGCCACTCGTGTTTCAAAGTGCACGTGAAGGCCCAGGTCAACGTCGATGCAGACTGGGGAACCCATCATTTTCCGTAGCTAGCCGCGCCGCTGTCCGCAATCCGGACACCCGAAGGAAACTTCTTGACAGCGTTCAAAAGCTTCTGATAATCGAGTGTCTGTTGATGTTAATGGGCGTCATCCGGCATACGGACATTGAGAAGGAAAGCGGAGACGTTGGGGGTGATGTGGGTCTGTCGCGCATCTCCAAGGCAACAATTTCGGTGATTGCAGCAAGGAGACGGGCGAGCGCGCGTTGGAGTGCGGAGTGAACGTAGATGTTTCGATCCAAGAAATGTTTGAAATCAATTCCCTGAAGGATCTAGAGGAGAGGACCGCTAATGTCTGATACGAAGACACAACCGTCTTGGGGTCGATGGGCCGCCATAATCTGCTTCGCGGGAGCATTGTCTCTCTCTGCGCGCCTTTGTTTTAGCCAAGAGTTCGCGCACGCAAACGTGGGTGGAACCGTTGTCGATAGTTCCGGGGCGAGGGTGCCCAACGCAACCATAACCGCTAACGAACTACGGACCGGGGAGCATTTCTCGACGACAACAAACAAAGAAGGAGAGTACAATTTTCTGGCTCTGCCAATCGGTCAATATGAGGTGGCCGCCGAAGCGCCAGGGTATAAGAAGGAGGTCAAAACCAATGTGATCCTGTCAGGCGCTGCCGTAATAAACGTCGATTTTCGGCTAACGGTCGGCAGCGTCTCGACCACTGTCACTGTAGTGGCGCCTTTAGCGGAATCAACCTCAATGGGTACAGGGTTTGATCTCCCGCAAAAAGAGATACAGGACTTGCCGCTGGAAGTGTCGGGCTCGTCGCGAAGTGTTTCAGAGCTGATTCAAACGGTCCCCGGCGTGACTAATCAGGGATTTGGCAATAATATCATGGGTGGCATTGGGCTTACCAGCGAGCTCATTGTTGATGGGGCCAGCGCGACCTATGCTCCATCTGTCGTCGGAGTTGCGGAACACCCAGTATCAGTGGAGGCGATTCAAGACTATCAAGTTATAAATTCAGGATCCGCCGAGTACGGTATGTCGGGGGGGGGATTTGTCGTTGCGGTGACGAAGTCCGGGACGAATGAGTTCCACGGCGAAGCATACGAATTTCTCCGGAACGACGCACTGGATGCACACAACTACTTCGCAACGCAGGTCACCCCGGACAAAGAGCATAACTTCGGCTTCACTCTTGGTGGCCCCATAAGAAAGAACAACACATTTTTCTTCGGCCAGTACGACGATTACCTCGAAAACGTCGGGGTCGCGGGCCAGCTCGAAACGCTCCCTACGGCAGCCATGCGTCAGGGGGATTTCTCTGCTTTGCTGGGACCGCAAGTTGGCACTGACATTTTGGGTAGACCCGTGTACGTCGGGGAGATTTACGACCCAAGCACCACTCGGGACGTGAATGGCACGCTCGTTCGGGATCCATTTCCAGGGAATATAATACCAACTGGTGACATTAGTGCGATTTCACATGCTTATCAACAGGACCTGCCGGCGATTGCGTCTAACGCGCTTGTGAATAACTACGTTGCCTCAGCCCCTCCCCAACTCTATCGCCAACCGGCCTATTTTATTAAACTTGACCAGAAACTTGGCCAAGGAATGTTGAGTGGCAGCTTTCGTGAGGAGCTTGAAAGCGAAGATCCAACCAACCCCCAAATATGGCCACAGTTTTACGGGGGTCAGGTGTATCATCAGCATGTATATAACATTCGGGCGTCCTATACTCGACCAATCTCGACGAATATGACGAACGCCCTCACGTTCGGCTTTGATCGTTACAACGGTTACAGCGTGTCCAATTCTGTGGAACAAACGGGAGTGAGCGCTATTGGTCTCCGGGGGTTGCTAGGCCCCTGCACCCCAAATGTGCTCATATCGGGCGGTTTCGCTGCATCATTGGCAGTTGCTACACCATCCTCCAGCCTTGGTGATGGGAACTGTGGAAATTCCGAAATAGACGACATGTGGAAGTACAACGACAACATCGGATATCTAAAGGGCAAACATTTGATCAAATTCGGCGGCGACGTAAACCGATATCTCACCCACATCACGTCCGATGCTTCAGCTCAGTTCGGGTTTGCGCAAAGCGAGTCAGGTCTTCCCGGCCCCTATTTAGGTGACACCGGTTACGGTTATGCAAGCTTCCTCCTGGGTGAGGTGGATAACACCACCATATCTACCACCCTCCCCAAAGCGATGCTTAACTGGAACTTTGGGCTGTTCGCACAGGACGAGTATCGTGTGACGCCAAGACTAACGTTAAGTTACGGTTTACGGTGGGATTGGCAGCCGCAATTCACGATTCCCGCGAACGGTAGTGGTGCACCGGCCAACAGTGCCTCGCAGTTCAATCCAACAATTCCCAATTCCGCCGCCGGAGGGCTTCCGGGCGCTCTTGAGTTCCTTGGGAATGGGCCCGGTAGAGATGGCAAGACACGGTTTAGCCCTACCTTTGGCAAGGCATTTGGGCCGCGATTCGGTGTGGCGTATAGCCTCAATAATCGAACCGTCCTGCGCGGTAGTTACGGTCTTTTCTGGGCGCAAGTGTCCGAGTATGATGGCGAGTTTGTGAATCGGCAAGGGTTCTACCCGTCTTTAACGGTCAATTCGACGAGCGGGGGAGCCGTAGCCGCGTTTAACTGGAACAGCGGTGCACCGGCGTTTAACACTGGTCCGGATATTGATCCCACAATCGCAAACGGGCAGAGCACGATGATGGTCGGTGAAAATGGCGCGTATCCACCGCAAATTCAGATAGTCAATTTCACGGTTCAGCGTCAGCTGCCGGGTCGTATGCTACTTGAAGTGCAATACAACCGTAATATCGGACATCATCTACACACGGCCGACCATCCGACTGGGCAGGCGGTCAAGCAACTTAATCAGCTCAACTATAAGAAATACGGCTATCTCGGATCGATCCTCGATCTGCCATACAACGCGCCAGAAGCCATTGCTGCGGGGATTCACAGCCCATATCCAGGGTTCAGCGGAGATGTCGCTCAGGCGCTCGCGCCTTACCCGCAATACTTGGGCATCGCCCAAGCACCCGCCCCGATAGGCAATAACATTTTCGACGGCGGAGAGTTGAAGCTTGAGAGGCGCTTCTCACAGGGGCTCACATTTCAGATCGGGTATATATATTCCAAAACTATGAGTGATATGACCAGTATCGAGATTGCTGGCTATCCACCTCAAGATGCTTATAACTTAAGGGCTAATTGGTCAGTATCAGATGTGGACGTGCGTCAGAACTTCCTGGGATCGTACTCTTACAGCCTTCCATTCGGCACGGGTCAACCATTCAATCCTCAATCCAGGCTGCTGGGCAGCTATGTCCTCGGTGGTTGGACACTTGCCGGTATCAACTCATACCAGACCGGAACTCCACTGGGGGTCTCCACCAATATCGACCTACCGACTACGACGACCAACGTACGACCGAACATTGTCCCCGGTGTCAACCCGGTGCGGTCAGGGGGGTGCAGTGGGCTCAATCCGGCGACCGATTTATACCTGAACAGCGCGGCATTCTCTGATCCGGCGCCCTTCACCTTTGGAGACTCAACACGACTTCTCAACAATGCACGAACCTGCGCGTCGCTTAACGAAGACATTACTTTGATGAAGGCGTTTCCCGTATATAGGGAGCGGGTTCATGTTCAGCTGGGCGTCGACTTTTTTAACGTTCTTAATCGGCATGTCTTCAATTCATTTCAGACAGACATTGATAGCCCTGGCTTCGGTACGGTCACCGGAGTAGGCAACGGGCGCCAAGGGCAGATTCGTGCGAAGGTCATATGGTGAAGCGGTCGCAGATCTGATGAGTCAGTCGAGCCTAAAATGGGCCGCCGAAAGTGGATCTGGTAGGCGGCCCGATCCTTCGAAGGGCCACATTCTACGACAATCGCGAGACTGTCGCCGCAGGGTCAGTCTGTGCTTGTCGCCATTGGATCAAGCAACGTGACTAGCAGTAAACTGAACTTGACAGAGGAGATTGCTGATGTCTGGGTCCAAAGTGTCTCGCAGGCGATTCATGGGTACTACGCTGCCGCTCGTTAGTATAGGTCCGCTTCTGAGGGCCCAAGTGGTCGGAGTTAAAGGATCGGATGATTGGCTAAGGGCGCCGACATTTGAGAAGAATCAGATTGACGGCACGTTTCTTTCGGCGTCGATCGTGTGGGACTATCCGATTCGGGAAATGGTGCTGATCCACGGAACAGAATACCTTTGGTGGAACTATCGAAGCATTACGTTGAAAGTCGCGTCACAAGAAGACGGCAAATCGATCGTGGAAGTTGAATTGGCGTGCAATGTAACATCTTGGCGATTCGCTGTTGTTCCTGGACATAGATACTCATGGGAGCTCACCCCAAAGGACGATGAACGCCTGCGGCCCGAATTTCGGGTGCAAGGTTCATTTACGGCCGTACAGCCGTTTGTCCACGAGACGACGGACTCCGGTGTCCGGTACAAGAACCCGCGGCAGGAAGCCCATTTCGTCCAAATGCGGCCGATCGAGTTCGCGGACTACGAGCCACTGGCGCCGTGGTACGGGGTGAAAAGTTATCGCTCGCTTCCCCCTCCCCGCTTCGAGGAGGTCAAGGATAAGCTTCCGCTGCCCCTTCTGGAGTCGACCCCCGACGCACTCGATGCATATTGGTACTGCTGGAAGATATTCATTGACCGGTGGAATTTTGCGCCCGACGCGCCAGACCATCAAGCCGTTGCGAATATGAACGGCACCCGCTCGTGGGGTCCATGGGGAAGTAGTCAAGTGTGGGACAGTACGTTCATGATGTTCTGGGCTAAGTATGGGCATCAAGCATATCCCTTCATAAGTCAATACGACAACGCCTATGCACGGCAACATGACAACGGATTCATCTGCAGAGAGTCCGACAACAACAACCACGAGGTGTATAGCTCCAACCCTGTTTGTTGCCCGTTTCTCCTTGGATGGATTGAGTGGCAATCCTTTCGGGCTTCTGGAGATGTCGATCGCCTAAAGCGTGTGTTTCTTCCGATTGTAAAGAACTACGAATGGTGGATGACTTATATGAAACGGAAGAAAGACGGCCTTTACTGGATGCAGGGCCTCACAAAGCTGGAGAGGCAGCGGTTCCTCGGTGATGATACGGCGAACTACACGATTGGCCTGACATCGATGCGAGCCGCCGAAGCGATTGCTATTTCCAGAATTGCTCATGTGATCGGTCGAAGTGATCTTGAGCAGTTTTTTAGGTCCGAGCACCAGGAGATCGGCGACATAGTGAATAGTAGACTATGGGATGCTCGCCATGGCATCTATAATGACCGTTGCGACCCAGATGATCCAATTGCTCGGTTTAGGAATCCGGCTCTCGCGGGACAGTTTATAACTGAGCTGCCGTCCAAATATGTCGATAAGCCAGCGTGGATCTTCGGGCCGCTTATGGGGGAGATAGTTCCAAAAGATCGTCTTAGGAGTCTGTTGCGGGAGCTACAGAATCCGCATTCATTCAACCGTAGGAACGGCATACCGAACCTTTCAGCAGACAGCACTGATTACGAGACCCCGGGGAATAATTGTGTTTGGCCTCCAATGATGTGCATGATTCAGGAAGGACTTAAGGCATCGGGGGAGTATGAACTTGCAAGTAAGTTGGCCACTAACTACTTTGATAAGGTTGTCACTGCCTATAGTGCAGAGAAAACGATTAGGGAATCGCTTTTTGCGGACAGGGTTAAATTCAGGGGCGCCCCCGATTTTGTTGGATGGGGGGGGATCGCGCCAGTCGCCAACCTCATTGAGTACGTCCTCGGTTTCGACATCTCTGCGGCGGACACGACGATCACATGGCGAATCAAGAGAACAGACAGACACGGGATACAGAATCTCAGGTTGGGCGGCTTTAATGTGGACTTGACTTGCGAAGGGCGCCAAAGTGCGAGTGATCCGTGCAGTCTGACCGTTAAGAGCGGAGGTGCATTCGATTTGTATATCATTCTAGACGGCAGAAGTGTGAGGAAGAGAATCGAAAGTGGGACGACAACCATACGAGCCACTTAATGCCGGCGTTGGCTAACGGGACAAGAATGAATCCCGATTCGACTTAGGGAACTGTTGATCCCCCTTCTGGAGATAGGGTACGTGCCGGGAGATTCCCGAAGCCAGCCGCTACTATGGCATAGAGGGTGTAATGGTCACGATTAACGCGAAGCGGGGTCGGCCATGATAACGAGTGTCTTCCGAGGCACCTAAATGGGTGTGGTGGTTCCCTATGCATAAAAGGAAGCAGAGCTGAAGAAGTGCGAGGAGTGGGTAAGATGGAAATGACGCGGCGTTCTTTCTTGGGCACCGCCTCCGGAGCTATCGCGGCGGGAACGTGCCGCCTCGATGCATATGTCGGAAGTGAAGACAGTAGTGAAACAGGAGTGCCTGAATCAGGGTTTTTGACTGCGACTCTGACCTGGGACTATCCTGCGAAACCAGGCCGGAGTTCCTTTGGCGAATTGCTAATGCCCTATACCGGGGTGACCCTGATTGTGTCCCTTCGCAAAGACTTGAAAGATGCTTTGATCAACTCGCGATTACCGGAAGATGAAACATGCTATCGTCTTGCCGTTCTTCCTGGCAATACCTATTATTGGGCAGTAATACCGTTTGACGACGAGGGCGAGCACCCCGAGGCTTCTTCGAAGCATCAGTTCGCGGTTGCTGAGCCTACAATTGACGATACGAGTGACGACCGAATTAGATATAGAAATCCCCGTGTCGGGGCGCACTGGGAGGCATTGAAGGCACGGGGAATTGTTGAGTTCTCAGAATTTGAGCGCTTATCTCCTTGGTACAGCCGAAAGAGCTATTTGGGCGGCCCACCTCCATCGTTCGAGGAAGTCAAGAATCGCTTGCCGAGCCCTATACTTCCATCACAAAAGCCCTTGGTAGACCTGTATTGGTACTGCTGGGAAACATTGCTGCGAGTCTGGTGCTTTGCTCCTGACGCTGAGGATCATCAGGCCGTCGCTAACATTGTGGGTCTGCGAACCTGGGGAGCATGGGGCAGCAGTATGGCGTGGGACAGTTGCTTCATGCTGTTCTTCGCGCAATACGGGCATGCAGCGTATCCGTTCATTGAGTGGCTCGACAACTGCTACGCGCGGCAGCATGACAACGGGTTCATCTGCAGGGAAGCGGACAAGAACAATAGGGAGGTGTATGCGCTCTTTCCATTGAATCCACCGCTGTACGCGTGGGTTGAGTGGACGTACTTCATGCAGTCAAACGACGTGGATCGACTGCAGAAGGTTCTGCTGCCAATCGTGAAGCACTATGAATGGTGGATGAAATACCAGCGCCGCAAGGACGGCTTGTACTGGACCGATGGCTTCAATGAGGCCGACGACTCGCCAAGAAATGCTTTAATGTACTGTGCTGTGTCCGCAAACGCCTATCAGGCCCTCGCTGCGCTTTATGGAGCTCGAATCGCTCGTCGGGTCGGGCGGAAGGATATTGCCGCTTTCTTTGAACATCAGCACGCCTCTCTCGGACGATTGGTCAACCAACGATTCTGGGATGCGAAGCATTCGATTTACAATGATTTGACAAGAGACGGAAGATTCATCACCGAACTCGAACCAGGAGTCTTCTGCAAGACGTACGTCATGTTCTGGCCGCTAATCGCTGAGATTGCGGGCGACAAGCAGATTGAGGGTCTGGTTCGGGAGCTTCGTGATCCCAAATCCTTTTGGAGGTATAGTGGGGTGCCGAGCCTGTCCGCGGACAGCAAAGGTTATAGGGAAGACGGTCAATATTGGCGTGGAGCCGTGTGGCCACCGGTGCAGTATATGGTCCAGCAAGGCTTATCTGTGTGCGGCCGAAGGAAATTGGCTAGCGCTCTCGCTCACAAGTATCTCAAAGCTCTACTTGAAGCGTATGAACGTCAGCATACGATCACCGAAAACCTGGCTCCGGATGCACCCATTGGTTACGGTGTGAAGGATTTCGTCGGATGGGGTGGAATTGGGCCTGTAGCGGACCTGATTGAATTTGTGCTCGGCTTCACTGTGAATGCGCCACGAAGCACTATCGAGTGGCATCTCAGCAGGCAGGACGAACACGGCATCGACAATCTAATGTTGGGTGGGGTTTCGGTGAATTTACTTTGTGACGAGCACAAAAGCGCCAATGATTCTTGTCGAATAACATGCGAGAGTTCGGGAGACTTTATTCTCAATATCTTTCGATCAGGCAGGTCCTCGGTGCATTCGATCAAGAAAGGGCGCACGACTTTTGTTGTCGGCTAGAGCCTTGGCAATGCGACGAAGATACTTTTCGTACGTGTCGTTGAGTTGCCAACGCGGGGGTGCCTTGGGTGAACTTCCCAGACAAGAAACTCCGACCCGCTTGCGTCGATTTCGTGCTTCACGTACATATTACAGACCGATCCGATGAGATCGGTGCTGTAGCGTTGGCTTTGTGGAGTAAGCGTTATGGTTTGGCCGTGGGGCTCTTTTTAGCTATCACCTCATTGGCCTGTCCTCAGTTACTCGGCGGACAGGCAATACCGACCAGCACACACCAGGCGGAGTGTGCTTCCGAATCATTTGATCGTCCGAGGCTTGACGCTTTACAGGAGAAGAGGTTCCAAGATGCCCAAAGGCACTATTTGAACGGCTTGACATTTGCACGGGCGGGCAATACCGGGAGTGCTGAGACTGAACTCAAGGCGGCGGTTGCGATTAGCCCGGCGATGGGTCGATACGTTCGGTCCTTGGGCCTCTTTTACATTGACCGTGGTCGTGTTTCTGAAGCGCTCGCCGTGATTCGCAATTACGTCGCTCTGTGTGGTGCGAACGGGCTTGGATATGACTTGGAAGCAGAATTACTCTTTAAGGAGAAGGCGTTTACCGGGGCATTTAACGCGGCGGCCATATCCTTAAGCTATGATCAAAACAACGCAAGAATGCACGAACTTGTGGGCCTTATCTTCCTTCTCAGGCGTGATTACTCTGATGGTGCCTTTGAGTTGTCCCAGGCCGAGACCTTAGGCCCGGAGGACCCTCAGGTGAGGTACTTCTACGGCAGAGCCCTTTACAATGAAGGTCTATACGCAGAGGCGAGGGACCAGTTCCTTGCCTGCCTACACATTCAGCCTGGATACAGAAGGGCAACCGAGAATCTCGGACTAAGCTATGAGGCCATCGGGGATTTGTCTGATGCTGCCAGAGCCTACGAAGAGGCGATAAATGAGGAGGGGCGATCCGGGTCCAAACATGGAGCACCATTCGGTCTTTATGGAGCCATGTTAATAGGTCAAGGCCAATTAACAGCAGCCCTGTCCGTATTACGAAACGGCGTAATCCTTGCTCCGAACTCTTTCATTGTCAATTTCCAGTTGGGCAGAGTCCTGATAGCCCTTGGAAAGCTAGATGAAGCTGAGAAGCGCCTCCTTGTTGCAAAGGACTTGGCTCCAAAGTTCTCTCGGACTTACTATCTTTTAGGAACGATTTGTCGGAAGCAAAAGCGCTTCGCGGAAGCTAAGAGATACGTCGCGGAGTTCCAGGAACTTGATAAGTCAATTAAGAGTCGAGAATTCCCGATGAGCAGTCCGTGACCGCTTTGCACAAAGCAGGCTTAGTGTGGCAAATCTCCAGTACCAAAAGCCGATGCCATGCACGAACGAAGTGATGTGCTTCGAAGTCACGGCGCCGCTGGCATGTTAGTAAGGTCACAGTTGGGCTACCAAGTGTGACCAGCATACCAGTGGCAGCGTTGCTCGACAATTGAGGGTTTATGGAACTCGTTCGGGGGGGGCTTCACCGGACCGTAATAGGAAAGAGCCATGCAGATAAGTTACCTTCGCGGGGGTGGCGAGGTTATGCGTTTGTGCCGGCAGATTCCGGGGGGGTGAGCAGTTACGGTCAGATCGGGTGGAACTCATTTACGTTTGCGGGGCCCGATGCCTCAGCTCCTCCCGCTTCAGGTCCATTTGCGATCGAGAGCGAAGCAGGTTGTCCTTCGGAAGGAAGCGGCTAAACTTCGCGTATCTTCAACCGGCGGACGAGCGCCGGAACTTCTTCTCTTCGAGGAGACACCGCCAGTGGCTCACTCTGGAGTGCGGTGAGTGGAGGGTCGGGTAAGCGTTGCCCAAAGAGCATAAGGCACGGCACGGCTTCATCCCGGCGCGAGCCATAGGCAACGCCCTGGGCGCCGAGCTGCTGTCGGTAGGCTGCTTCTGCCCAGGGCCGGGTTTCCGCATAGCAGGCCGGAAGGCTGTCGATCAATTGGGCGCGCGTGAGGCCGGGAGCGGGAAGATAAGACGTAGTGAAGGGTGAGCGGCAGGCAAGAACTCAGCCAACTCCGAGGCCGGTTCAGGCTCCCGGTTTCAAAAAACTCCACCCAGGCCGCCTTGCACTCATCGGCAAAGATCCTGCGGCTCGTTTTCAAGCTGCTGGTCGCAAACCCGGCTTCCCTCCGTCCTCTTCCGCTTCACGCTCTCTGAGGCACGCACGCCACACGGATTCCATAAACGTAAAATTCGTGGCCGGATGCGTGTACTCTTTGCCCGGCTCGAGTGCAGTCACGTACGGCCCGTTCCAGCCGAGCTAATGACCTAATGGGATGGACCCGCCTCGTAGAGGTGAGTTGGTAGGCTCGCTACGAGGAGGACGAACAGTGACGAAGGCAACGACGATTGGGCTGGACATTGCGAAGCAGGTGTTTCAGGTGCATACGAGACGGGTGGTTTATTATTCTTCAGCTGGATTTTTCTTGCTGCAAGCCTGCCACCCAGAGCATGTTCCTGTTTGGCGCTGCTCATTGTTCTCCGCGGAGGATTCATGCGGCTTCGGGGCAAGCAGGTTCATAAATATGGCACTCACGAGTCTAGAGTCAGAATTGGAAGCGATTGGCCGCTTATGGTGATGATGTGTAAATGGAGAAGAACCGGTGGCGACAGCCCCATGCATAACTAGGAACTGCCGTTCTTCACTCTGAGCTTTTTGTTCGCAGGAGCGCTGGGTACGGCTGCGACCGACGGTTCGGTAGTTAGCTTAGATGGCGAGGTCTCCCACAATTCTACTGTCTCCGCCGGCGTATAATCCACGCAAACTCCTGCGAAAGGAAGTACCGTGGCAAAGTTTTCAACTGCGCCCCCGACCACCCAGTTACCCAAAAAGGCGTTCGCGAACGCCCGACTCGGTCACTCCTTCGCGGAGCACGACCTAATCCGCACGGATCCGAAGCTTTTCGTGGAAACGCCCGCGATCAGGGCGGCTACCGATCCCGATTCGGGGAAGATATTCTTCGTCGGAAGGCGCGGCACTGGCAAGACCGCCATCACCTTTTATCTCAGAAACAAATACCCCAGAAACACCATCACGCTCGTTCCAAAGCTCCTTTCTTCCGCCGACCCTTTCGTGTCCTCGCAATGGGACAAGAGGGTCCATCAAAAACCATTCAACACGCTGGTCTCGAGTTTCGAGCGAGCAATACTGGACGAAGCAGTAGCTGAGTGGATCAAGCAGGGTCTATTCAGCTTTCGCTCCTCGACCGCAAGCGAACTGACGAGAGAACGAAACTTCATCGAGCAATTCGAGTTTGACCTGCGACTGCTGACTCTGATGGAAGAAGGCTTTGGGTACCTGCTTGCAGACGATACGAAAGAATGGATCAGGTTCAGAAACAAGCCAGGTAAGCTGGCGGCGGAAATCCTAAAAGAGTGCGGTACCCATGCGCGCATGGAGCAAACCGTGATGATAGATCGCCTCGATGACGAATGGGACGATTCGGACAGCGGAGTCGCGCTGGTCATGGCCCTCATGCACGCATGCGTCGAGATACGTTCATGGACTCGCGCAGTCACGCCAATGGTCTTCCTGCGAGAAAACGTGTTTGATCGAGTCCGCGAGCTTGACAGTGAGTTCTCAAGGCTCGAAACATCCCTTGTTTCGCTCGACTGGACGAGAGAGCTTCTTAGGGAACTCATAGAGCGCCGCCTGAATGAGGGGCTGATCACGAAGTTTGCCCTCGACGGATCGACGTGGAGAATGTTTTTCGACGGGGATCCTGACGAAAGCCAAGATCGCGTATTTAGCTTTTGCCAGTATCGGCCAAGGGATATCCTTCTTTACGCATCCACCGCGCTTGGGCTGGCGCAGTCGCACCAGCGATCAAAGATCGAGCAAGTAGATCTGGACGAAGCGAAGAGGTCGTTCTCGGAGAGTCGTTTGAAAGAGCTTGCGGACGAATATGCGGATAACTATCCGAGTTTGAGCATTCTCCTTACCCGTTTTTTTGGGTTGGGCACCGAGTATACGATAGGCGGCATTGAAGACTTCATCAAAAAGCTCCTTCTCGACGGTGAAATACAAGCCTCTTGCGGACGATGGATCTACAACTTTACTACGCCGGAGTCCCTAATCCAGCTGCTCTACGATATCGGGTTTTGGGGGCTAAAACAATCGACAGGCGCCCCACGCTTCAAGTCCTCGGAGGCGGAAAACTCCGCGACCATCTCGATCAGCCCAGAATCAACCGTAGTGGTCCACCCATCATACGTTGAAGGCCTCAAGCTACAGCCCGTGGTCATCACCTCCCTAAGCGATTCCATCCAACTGCGGACCTCCGGGCTGATAGTCGACGTTCCTGAGTCCTTCTCGATTGCCTCCTACCGCAGACGCCTAGAAGAGCTTCAAGAGGAGCTTGTCACGTTGCCTCGCGGGCGAGAAAGCGCGCGCAAGTGTGAGGACATTGTGGGAGAAGTTATCAAGCTGTGTTTCTTCAAGTCGTTATCGAATGTGCAGCCCCGAGTCCGGGATAGCAATGGCACTGTTATCCGAGATTGGATCACGTCGAATAGGGCCGTCGGTGGACTTTGGGAAATCATTCGTCAAAAATATAAAGCCACACAAATCCTCTGGGAGTGCAAAAACTATAGCTCCCTTGAAGCCGAAGATTTCCAGCAGGCAAGCTACTATATGAATGACCAGGCGGGGCGATTCGTGATCATGGTGTGCCGGTCGGAACTGCCGCTATCGACCCACGTATACGACCACGTCCGGCGGGTCTTTCATCAGACTCGCGGATTGATCCTAATATTGCGCGAGTCGGACACCAAGACCTTTCTCCGCCAGGCAATCAATGGCAAGAAGAGTGGAAGCGAGCAACACTTGCAAGGCCTTTTCGACACCACAGAGCGCCTCATCTCCTGAGAAATCCGTTATTTCCATTGAACTTTTCAATTGGTCAAAACGGGCCGTTGCTGCACAAATTCCTGCTTCGAAGTGAGCGGTGTCAAATGACGGGTACGTAATTCCAACCTCCGTTGTTGCCAACAGGGCAAATCATCCAGCGCGGCTTGCGCGGCAGAAGTCGGATAGGTACCGGCAGACCGGCATCCCGCCATGTTTCCGCGCCAGGCGCGGGCCGCTCGGAAGGTTGAACCCTCGCCGACATTTTGGTATTAATCAACCTCGGAGGGTGACAAGTTTCTCTCGTTGAGAAGCAGTGCGGAATGCTGCTCCCAGAGTTACTCAATACGGAGTACGTCCATCGGATCCACCCGAGCTGCTCGCCATGCCGGAAGGGTGGCAGCCATCGCGCCGGCCAGCGACAGCACGGCTACCGCTCCAGCGAGTGAGACAGGGTCCAAGGGCCTAACGCCGAACAGAAAGGCTTGCACTGCATGCCCGGCGGCCCATGCTCCAGCCAGTCCGGGAATGACGCCGACCGCCACCGTCCAGCCTGCCTGACGCAGAACGAGTTGGATGACTCCGGCGCGCGATGAACCCAGAGCCATCCGAACTCCGATCTCTCTGCGGCGCAGTGTCACGGTATAGGCGAGCATACCGTAGATCCCAATCGCAGCCAGCAGGAGAGCCATGGCGCCGAAGCTGGATACCAGGCGAAGGGCGAGCGTGTGCTCACCCAGCGCTTGCGCCATTTCTTCTTTCATCGGAGAGAGCTGCATCTCGGCCAGATCGGGCGCAACCTGTTTCAGAATTGTGCGCAGTTCGTCATCGAGAACGCCCTGGGGAAGCCGCGAGCGAATGACAAACTGACTCATCGCGCCAATGGTGCCGAGGAATGCGGAGTCTTTCGGGATCTGTCGATAGTCGAGGTAAATCATGGGCTCGAAGGAAGCTCCCAGATCAGGACCCTGTAATTCGTTCTGCACCACCCCGACGATTCTGAAACTGGGCTTCAGCGGAACATAAGGTTCTGGTTCCAGAGCCTGGAGTATGGCCAGAGGTAAGATGCCCGGGCTTGCGGGGTGAGGATGGCGACGATGGACCCGCAGGGTGACGCCGAGCGGATCGCGTACGGGCAGGAACTTATGAACAAACGCCTGATTGACGAGGGCCACAATGTCCGGGCTGGTGTCGTCCTGTGCGGTGAATCCGCGGCCCTGCAGCAGCTGGATTCCGCTGGCGCGGACGAAATTGGAACTGACGAAGCTGTAAAGGGGCATATCGCCCCTGCGAAACGGGCGACCGCCGACGTCCGTGGCGCAGTTCAGGAACAACACGGCATTCGAAAACGGGACAGAGGTCTGCATAGCAGCGGATTCCACACCGGGAAGAGCCTCAAAGCGCTCGAGCAGGCGAGTGTAGGTCTGGCGGATAAGAACCGGTGACTCCTGGGAGTCGATCGGCCAGAGCACCAGGTCTGTGACGTGATGCGGGTTGAATCCCAGGGGGATTTGCTCGAGCGCGCGGAAGGTTCGGGCAAACAGGCCGGCCGCAGCGACAAGAACACAGGTCAGTGCGATTTGCAGGATGACGAGAATGCCCGAGACGCGCGTCCGCGACGTGGCGCGTGGAGTAACGGCTGTGGCACGCGTCCGGCGGCGAATGCTGAAGGCCGGTCCGAGAGAGGCCAGGATGCCGGTGATGAACGCGAGCAGAGCGATGGCCGCGAGGACGACAGGGTGCATCGCGATTTGGCGGAAGCGCGCGTACTGATTGCCATATGAAGTCCGGACGATCGCGGCGGAGCCATAGGCCAGCGCGCAGCCGAGCGCAGCGCCGAGCAGCGAGATGACGACGCTCTCCACGAGCAACTGCTGGAGAAGGCGGCTAAAGCTGGCACCGAGGGCGGAGCGGCCATGCATTTCCGCCATGCGCTCCATGGAGTGCGCGATCTGCAGGTTGGCGGCATTGGCGACGGCGATGAGCAGCAGGATCAGGACGCCGCCGAGCAGCGCGAGGAGAGGCTTGTACAGGCCGCCCGTGAGATAGCTGTCATAGGACTGCAGGACGAGATCACGGTTCGCGATTGCATCCTGGGGGTCCGAGTGAACGAGGATGCTGCGGGCTTCCGCGAGGGCCTGCAAGACCGAGACGCCGTGCTTGATCCTGGCGATCACAAATGCGCTGGACGGCGGCGGGCCATTCTGCTGCGAGGGCAGCGAGAGGGGCGTGTAAGCGACCGGACCTCCGGTTCCCGAAAGGATGCTGACACCCGGAGGCAGGACCCCAGTGACGGTTAGCTCCTGGCCGTCCAGATGGATGAGGGAGCCAATGGCATGTGGGTCCGAGCCGAGGCGCTCCTGCCAGAAATCGTGGCTGACGACTGCGACCGGCGCAGCTGTTTTCCTGCCTGGCAGGCGACCCAACGCCGCATGGACGTCCAGCACGCGGAAAAAGCCGGGGATAACCTGACCGATAAGCGCCCAGCCGGTACCGCTGGATGTTCTTACGGGCTTCATCGTCATTGTGTAACCGGCGACCGCGGTGAAGAGGCGACTGTCCCGTTCGAGATCCTGAATCTCCGACCCGGTGAGCTCACCGCGTGACCCTGTCTGGTCGGTCCTGATGTACAGCATGACGAGCTGATGGGGATGAGGGATGGCAACGGGCCGGAGAAGAACACTGTCCACGATGGTCAGCATGGTGGCCACGGACCCGAGGCCGAGTGCAAGAGTAAGCACGACGGATGTGGTGTATCCGGGCGACTTTCTCAGGCTGCGCAGGGCGAAGCGGAGATCCTGCAGGAGGCGTTCCAGCCAGAGTGCGTCCCAGATTTCGCGGGAGCGCTCGAGGGCGAGCAGCGCGTTGCCGAACTTTCGCTGGGCCGCGAGGCGCGCCTCTTCGGGCGGCACGCCGGCCAGCAGGTTCTCTTCCGTTTCGAGCGCGATGTGAGCCTGGATTTCCTCTTCCAGTTGTTTTCGGCGTTGGCTCCATCGCATCAGCACGGAGATTCTCCAGCGATCGGCTTGCTATCTGCTTTCCTGAGGCAGCGGCCTGACGATTCGAGCCATCGCCCGGGAGAAGCGCTGCCACTTCGACGCTTCCTGATTGAGGGCCGCTCGCCCTTTCGCGGTGAGCCGGTAGAACCGCGCCTTGCGGTTGTTCTCGGAAACGCCATCCTCGGCCACGATGAGCTTCAACTTCAGGAGCCGCTGCAGCGCGGGATACAGCGAGCCGTGGCCGACGCGCAGCACCTCCTCGGATTCGCGCTCGATGGAGCGAGCAATGGCGTGACCGTGCGCACGGCCGAAGGCCAGGGTCTGCAGGATCAGCAGGTCGAGCGTGCCCTGCAGGAGATCGAGAGCGCGGTCCCTTGCACAAGTCGACATTCGACCTGACAGTACAGAGTCTCCGGGTCGAATGTCAAGGGGAGATCTTGCGGGATTTCACAGGAGGCTCGCACGGATTCAAGGCCGCTCCTCAAAAACGCGATGTATTCGACCCAAGAGACGAGAAGGTCGTTACTGTTGCCCGTCTCGGTCGGTTCGGAATCAGGGCTCCCCACACCAAAATATCGGAGATTCGGGCGGCAATATTCCGCCTGCGCATCGGCCCGGTCGCACCTGAAGATCGGCACAAGTATCTCGTTAACCTTAAGTCTCGTATCGCACACGTCAGCCAAAATTAGCGACAAGGACGGAGAAAAGCTACGCCGTCTTGCATCAAGATCCTGTCTTCTCTAAACCCTTGGCTTCCAGGAGCAGCTCCTCACGACTACCAATGACATTCGTACGCCTGCAACCGCAAAAGCCTAGCCGGTCCTGAAAGAGTCTAGATAGCAAATGCCCTTCACATGAGTCTACGCCACTGACTTTATTCTTGCCTTTTCCTTGACGAAAATGGCGACCTGCTGTGTGCAGGGACCGCATTTGTGTGCATGTTCCGTGACGGCGTCAAGCTCCGGATTGTCCTTGAGTTTCCCGAATACCGCTCTGCGCAGCACCGACTCGCCCGGGCAACAATCAGGTGGCAAACATATGGATCCGAGCTAGAGGTAAGCGAGTCATCTGTTCTATCTCCAGGAGTCGATTGAGTTTTGCCAGCCGTTCCGACTGCGTAATCGAGCCGTTCTTAAACTGGTCGGCGCCCCAGCCGACAGCAAGGTCCGCAGCCCAGTGGTCCTCCGTTTCACCGCTTCGCACGCTGAGCACGACGCACCAGCCGGCAGAGCGGGCCAGGCGCAAAGCCTCTCCGGCTTCGGACAAAGTCCCTACCTGATTCACCTTGAGGAGCAGTGTGTTGGCTGCGGACGCAGCAATCGCTTTTTGAATTCGGTCCGGATTCGTGCACAGAAGATCGTCTCCCACTACGAGAACTTGCGATCCCAGGGCCTCAACTAGCAATGGCCAGTTTTGCCAGTCATTCTCTGCCAACCCGTCCTCGATGCTGATGATCGGGTAGGCGCGGGTCCATTGCCGCAGCTGCCCGATCATGGCCTCGCCGGACAACTTCGCGTCCCCCAGCCGATAAAATCCGTCGCGGTAGAAGTGGCTGGCTGCCACATCGAGGGCCAAGGCGACGTCTTTGCCCGGCCGGTAGCCAGCTCTGGCGATTGATTCGACTGCGGATTCCAGCATCTCTTCGGCCTGCCGGAAGGGAGGGGCCATACCCCCCTCGTCTGCTCGCAGCAGGCGCATGGAGTACCGTCTACGCGTGAGTTCGGCTGCAGCCTGATACACGTCGTAAGCGATTACTAGGGTTTCGTCGATGGTTGAGCTGATCAGAGGAACTATGAGCGCGTCCTGCACCGGCACCTGCTTGCCGGCGTGCTTGCCTCCGCTGAATAAATTGATAGTCAGGCGGGGCAACGTCTGCGGATGGACTCCCACCAAGCCCGCACAATAATGCCACAGGGGCAAGCGCCGCTCGGCGGCTGCGGCGCGGGCAAAGGCGATGGAGACAGCAAGAATGGCGTTCGCGCCTAAGCGGGATTTGTCCACACTGCCATCGAAAGCGATGAGGCGGGCATCCAGTTCGGACTGGCTGGAAATCGTAAGCCCCTTGAGAGCCTGATGGATGTCGTCGTTGATGTTGGCTGCCGCCCTGCGGCACCCGAGACCGCCATAACGCCGGGGGTCACGGTCGCGCAACTCGACGGCTTCCGATGTTCCCTTGGAAACTCCGGATGGTACGGATGCCTCACCCAGAGCCATTTCGGTTTGACAAGAAGCCAGCACGGTGGGACGACCGCGGCTATCCAGAATCTCGCGTGCCTGAAGCCGGACGATAGTACTCAAGCGAGCGCCTCCTCAACCTGTGAAATGATCCGCAGCAGAGTGACGGGTCTCCTGTTTAATAGTTCCATGGCGATGTTTATCTGGCGTTCGCGTTCCGTATTGGATAGATACTCAAGCGGGGAACGACCCAAGACGCGAGCCAGCAAACAGCCAATGGTATGGCGACAGGCCCGCGCTTCGAAAGAATAATCTAATCCCACCGTTCGCACGCAGCCTAGATAAGCCCGGGCGTAATGGCGTGCGCCTTCCAGCAGCCGCCGACGCAATCGTACGCGGTGCATGGCTTTGGCCAGCAGATGGGTGAGCGCAAAGCCCACATCGAATGCCGGATCGCCATAATGGATGACCTCATGATCCACTAGAACAAATCTGCCTGAATGTACGAGAATATTCTTGGGGCTGTAGTCCCCATGAACGACGCAGATTTGGTAGCTGAGGGTTTCCTCAATCAGCTCGTTCAGGAAGCCCTCGGCGGCAGGCAGGCGCGCCGCGGAGAACTGGTAGTACGGCTCGATACGAAGCGATTTGAAATTGGATCTATCCTCGAATTCCTTGGCGAGCGCCGCGCTGTTAAACGAGCGTGCATGAATCTCCCCTAGAATCTGACCGAAGGTCTTGAAGTAGCGCTTCCGGGGGAATCCAGCAAGAAGAATCTCTTTCCAAGTGCGGTGGGGCGACGGCACGGCGGACAAAGCGATGACATGTGCCTGGAAATCCTCGTGGAGAAGCGCGGTTATGGTTCCCTCCGGCGCCAACTTCAGGAGCGCGCGCACCCCCTGCGCCTCGGTGTGAATGCGGCTCGGCGAGCCGAACCAATCCGACGCCACTCGCAGCTTCTCCAAGGCCTGCTTCAGCACAAAGGCGGCTCTGTCCGCAGGCTCAACCAGAACGATTCGGCTCGAAACGCCGCCCCTCAAATGGGTCATGCGCGGGGTATCCGATTGATGAATGAGACCGTTTGCCCGCAGATAAGGCAGCAGCGCCACGGGATCCTCGATATCCAAGGACACTGTGGGTTGCCGGAGAACGGGGGTGGCATCGGTGCTCAATCAGATTTCCTCGTGGCCCCACAGGGGAGGATGAATCTGCCGCTTGACACTTTGTTCAACAATTTGGACCACAAGCCAAGATCGAATCCAAAGTTGATTCGCTCACAGTCAGCCCCGAACCTTCCGATTTGCCCCTGAGCAGGAGTCAAGTGGGAGAAGATCGGACAGGTTGCTGAACACGGCGATGTCGGTCCGTTTGTCGATCAGGCCCACCGGATCGAGCCCTTCAGCGACGCGGTTCACATTGAGGGCGGCAAATTGGGCGCGGCGCCGCGATGTGCCCGAGGTCAAACCAGCAATGTGGGGCGTCGCAATCACATTGTCCATCGCCAGCAGTAGGGACTTCGGGGACGGGGGCTCCTCGGAGAACACGTCGAGCCCTGCGCCAGCCAGATGACCGGAGGCGAGGGCATCGGCCAACGCTCGTTCGTCGACCAGAGAGCCACGGGAAACATTGATCAGAAAGCTCCCGCGCTTCATCGCAGCGAGACGCTGGGCATTGAGAATGTGCCGGGTTTCCGGAGTCAGATGCAGGTGAACGGACACATAGTCGCTTTTCCCGAGCATCTTGTCGAGAGAATCGGGACCGAGAACCATCGAGACGCCGAATTCGCGCTTTTCCGCAGCAGTGACTTTGCGCTTGTCCACGGCGATAACCTGCATATCGAAAGATCTTGCCCGGTGAGCGAGTTGCCGCCCGGTCGCTCCGAAACCTAGCAGGCCTAGAGTCCTGCCCGCCAGTTCCGAACCCAGCGGCTTGTACATCACGCCCCTTCGCAGATTTCTATCCGCTTCATACCAGCCGCGCGACAACTGGAGCATGAACATCAAGGCGAGCTCGGCGAGGGGAATCGCGGTGTTTTCGCCTGGACAGTTTGCCACCCGAATCCCTTTGGAACGGAAATATTCAAGGTCGAAATGGTCAATCCCGTTGCCCAGCACCTGCCAGAGAAGCACCGAACTTGCGACATCGGCCATGGCGCGCGTGCCCATCGAGCCCCCAAAATCGATCACAACATGAATATTGCTGAACTGCGGCTCGAGCGGCTGAGCCGTGTCGTACACGAGGAGATGGTGTTGAACGCCCATCGCCCGCACCACGTCATCCTGCCAGGGATGAGCCAGCGAAGGCGCTGGTGGGAGAAACAACACGTTCAGTCTCTTCATCGTGGCGGGGCCCCCTCAAGACTGCGCAGAAGCGCGATCTGGCGTTTGGCTTCGCCGGCAAGAAACAAGTCGTCGCCGGCGACCAGCAACAGAGTGTCGCCATCGCGGATGCACTGCTGGGCGTGTTCGCTGCTGTAGCACCCGGTCCCCATGGCTTTGCCGTGACGCCGGCACGCTTGGCGCACCCTGCGCACAGCATCCAGATAGTTCGGGTGGTCGAACTGCTGGAAGCAGCCCAGCGAGATCGAGAGATCCATCGGTCCGATGGTAATGCCGTCGATTCCGTCCACAGCCACGATATCATCAATGTTTTCTACTGCTTCGCGCGATTCGATGATGGGAATGCAGATCATGGCATCGTTGGCGGCGCCTGTATACTCGGCTGAATCGAAGCCGTATCCTCCCGCCCGGCGGGGAGCCCAACCACGGATTCCGGCCGGAGGGTATCGGCAGGCATTGACCAAGAGCTGCGCGTCGCTACCGCTGTTCACAAAGGGACAGAGCACACCAGGCGAACCGAGATCCAAGAAGCGGCGTATGTCGTCCGAATCAAGGCTCAGTGGGCGCACGAGAAGAACCGCATCCGAAGAAACAGATGCCTGTAACATCGCGCGAGCAGTAAGAGTGCTCTGGGCGGAATGTTCAGTATCGAGGACTAACCAATCGAAACCAGCACGGCCGAAAATCTCCGCGACCACCGGATCAGACAATGCGATTTGGGCACCGAGGCAGGCATGCCCTTTACGCAGGTTCTCCTTGAAGCGCCGCGCCTTCTCCAGTTCCCTGATCAAATTGAACCCCTTCCGTGCCCTTGGCGGAACAGGCATCATGCAAGAAAAGACAAGGTCTGTAACATGATTATCGTATCATAGTATGATACTGTCCAAGGAAGATTTTTCTCTATTCTCTCGATAGGGACTCCCCGTCCCCGCACCGGCAAAGGGATCCGGCACAGGGCGCGGGGCACATGGAGTGATATGAACCGGGAGCCCCACAATAGCATGCTGGAAGATGCCTCCAGCAGCAGCCATTTGCTTCCTGCCGTCAGAACCGGCTATGTCTATCGAATCGCGCTCATTGCAACCATGGGCGGATTCATCTTCGGTTACGATCTTGACATCATCATCGGCGCTCTCTTATTCGTGCGCCGGGAATTCCACTTCACCCCGATGCAGCTGGGGCTCGCGGTGAGTAGCGCGGCTTTCGGATGCATTCTTGGTCCGCTCTTGGGTGGATCCATTTCGGACTGGCTCGGACGCAGGAGAACTCTCGCCGTCACTGCCTTGGTATTTGCCCTTGGAACCATCGCCACCGTTGTGGCTCAGAATACCGCTGAATTTGATGTCGCTCGCTTTGTCGGGGGGCTTGGGGTTGGTCTGGCCTCTGTCGTTTCGCCGATGTACATCAGCGAGATCGCGCCCTCCCATCTTCGCGGACGACTGGTAACGGTGAACCAGCTCGCAATTATGGTGGGAGCGCTGTTCTCCATCGTAGTGGCCTATTTTCTCTCCTTCAGCGCCAGTTGGCGCATGATGTTCGCGACCGAATTACTGCCGGTAGCACTTTTCCTCATCGGTCTGACGGTGATGCCGGAGAGCCCAAGATGGCTGGTGTACCAGCAGCGCCTCAAGGAAGCCGAGGAGGTTCTGCGCAGGATCTACGATTCCGCAGGGGCAGAGCGTGAGCTCGACCTCATTCACGCCTCCATCGGAGAAGCGCGCGTGCGTATGCGGGAGTTGTTCGCTCCGGGTTTGCGGCGAGCTCTGCTGATTGGCGTCACCCTCGCACTGCTCCAACAGTTCACCGGCGTCAGCCCGGTCATTTCCTATATGCCGATCATCTTTGAGCAGGCGGGGTTCAGGAGCCCCTCCACAGCGATCCTGCAAACCGTAATCGTCATGGCCTGGAGCTTTCTTTGTACGCTTGTCGCCTTTTGGCTGGTTGACCGGGCAGGTCGCAGACCACTTCTGCTTACCGGCACGCTGGGCATGGGAACCGGCATGCTCCTGATGGGCTTGTCGTTTGAGCTGAAACTCCCGGGGATCTCGGTCGTCGCCATCATGATGTTGTCGATGGCTTTTTATGTGACGAGCCTGGCCCCTCTTACCTGGCTCATCATGTCGGAAATCTTTCCAACGCGTCTCCGCGGACGTGCAATGGCATTCAGCTCGGCCTTCTTATGGCTCGCTAATTTCGCGTCCACGCAAACCCTGCCGTCACTCTCGGCCTTCATGCAGAACCGATTCCGGAGCATCGCAGGGGTGTTCTGGCTCTTTGCCATAATTTGCGCAGGTGCCTTTTTCTTCACATGGCGATTCGTTCCCGAAACTAAAGGGCGGTCGCTTGAAGAAATCGGTCAGTCATGGGAATCTCCCGCCGATTCGCTGCAAGTGTAGCCCTTCCAACCCGAGGGAGGGACTAGAAGTCCAGGCAAGCCCGAGCCGTGGCCGCTTGCTCGCGCAATGCTGTCAGCTGCCCCTGTGCAGCGACACGCAGCAGGCTGGCATCGGATCCGCACCCTAGAAATGTATAGCCCAAAGACAGAAAACGTTTGGTCTCCTCGGGATTCCGCAACAGAATACCGCAGGCTTTGCCGGCGCCCTTTGCCGCCGCAGCAACCGTGGTCACGGCCTCTACAAAAGCGGGGTGTTCGAGCTGCCCGAGAATGCCCATAGAATAAGAAAGGTCCGTTGGGCCGACGAACAACACATCTACTCCCTTCAACTCCGCGATTTCGCCTGCCTGGCGGACGCCAGCGGTGCTTTCAATCTGAATGATCCCCAGTAGCTGATCTTCGGCAGCGGCCAGATATTCATTGAACGCCCCGCCGAACATGCACGCTCGGTTCATCTGCGCGACCCCGCGCGTGCCCTCGGGAGGGTAATGGAGTCCGGCGACTGCCTCCTTCGCCTGTTCGACCGAATCGACTCGTGGAACCATAATCCCGGCGGCTCCAAAGTCCAGCACCCGATGGAAGCGTGGACGGCTGGTGCTCTCGATGCGCACCAGGGGAACGACGGGTGTATGTTCCACCGCTTGGATTTGAGTGAGAACATTCCCTTCGTCCCCAGCTCCATGTTCCAGATCGATCAGCGCCCAGTCGTAGCCAGCTAGGCCAAGGATCTCGGTGGTCAGGGGCGACCCCAAATTGACAAACACACCGAACAGAACCTCGCCGGCTTTTACTCGATCTTTGATATATTTCATGACGTAATCACCTCATTTCTCGCTATCATGCGGCTGCCGTCTGAGCCGAAGCTGCGGGCTGTCAAGCACGGCAGGATTCACGATGTTCTGCGAAGTTAGTTCCGACAGCAGCTTAGCCATCTGCGTGGCGGCGGTTTCCTGTAGTTCCGCCACTGCTTCATCGCTATAGAAAGCAGCGTGAGGCGTCGCAACTACGCAAGGATGGGCAGCCAATCGATCGCCGGGGCTGAGCGGTTCTGTCTCCCACACGTCGATGCCGGCGGCTGCGATTCTGCCTGTTTCGAGGGCATCCAGCAGATCTGGAGTTCGAACCAGGGTGCCGCGAGCCGTATTGATAAGCACTGCTCCCTGTTTCATGCGGCGGAAGGCCGCTGCATCGAACATGCCTTTCGTCTCCGGCGTTGCAGGCAAATGAAGAGATAGGAAGTCGCTGCGCTCTAAGAGTTCTGTAAGAGGCACAAGCTCGACGCCATCGTTTGCCACAGGTGCAGTGCGACGCCTTGGCTGAAGGGCAATCACGTGCAGGCCGAACGACCGCGCGCGCTGCGCTACCGACTGGCCGATCCGCCCGTATCCGGCGAGGCCCAAAACTTGGCCGCGCAGCCGGCGCAATGGAGCCCGCGCCTGCAAGTCATACCGCCCGGTTTTGACGTCGTGATCGAACCAGCCAACCTTCCGATTGCAGGCCAGCAAAAGAGCCATGGCGTGATCGGCGACATCGTCCACGCAGTAGGCAGGAACATTAGTGACTACGATGCCCAGCCGAGTCGCTGTCTCGACGTCGATGTTGTCGAGCCCAATCCCGTAACGGCCTACGGCTATGCACCGCACAGCCACTTCCAACACCGAACGAGACACTGGCTTCCAGTTGCACAGGATCCCGTATGCAGAAGGAGCGAGTCTAAGCAATTCCTCCTCGGAGCCGGTCGTCGCGACCACGAGCGACGCTCCGATCTTTTCCAGGATCGCCCGCTCGCGATCCAAGGTGGGCCATGCGTAATCGGTCACCAGAACGGTTTTCTTCGCGCTCATGAGGTGAACTCTACTTCGCCGTCCTCGCCGACACCAGCCACCCGTCGGCGATCCTCAAACACCGTGAGATGAATTTGAAGAGTTCGGCTTTCTCCACCGGCAAGGGTCAGTTGCGTGCGGGTGTTCTCGACGGCTTCCACAAGGCCGTGGCCAAAGAGCGTGACCGAAGGCTCGAGCGCAGTCGTGTAGCTTCTTCCGAAGTGGGGAAAGTTTCGCTCGCCTCCCGTCTCCTGCCAGAGGCAGAGGTGCTGGATTAGGTCGGCGTTCCAGCGCAGTGCGACCCCTAGCGGAATGGAGGGATTGACCAGGGCGCACCACGGCCGCTCAAAGTCGGTCAGAAAGACTACGCGTGAGTGCCCGCTGCCGGGAGGCGGGACGCGAGACAGGTCGACGCTCGGGCCGGCCTTCGATCCAGCTAGGGGCCAGGAAAACTTTCCTCCCAATGTCAGGTCATTTCCTGGAGCGTCATACAGAGGGTCAGGCAGGATCTGACGAGCCGCTGTATAGATGTGCGATTCGGAAGACACCAAGGGAGCGCCAAACACCGGATGGTGCGCCCACATGCAGTCCAGGGCACTGACGGAGAGATTCGTCACAGTTTCTGTGACGCGGAGAATCGGGCGCTCTGCTGAGAGTGCAATACGTCGGCGAAGACAAAACGGAAGCGACGCAAGATTCGTGGAAAGCTCAACTTCAGCACGGTCGTCGCCCGACTCGGACGTGAGGATCCAAGGGCGCCGCGCCGCCTCGCCGTGAAAATCAAGCAGCGCTCCGCGCCATGAGACCGCGGGCCCGTAGTTCGGAAAGATGGTTTGCCAGCCGCCTCTGTAGTAGTGGATCCACTGTTGATATGAATCACCTGCCGGGTTGGGGCCAACGCCCGGCTCACGCACCGGGTAGGGAACCTTCCACAGCAAATCGATGCCTGTCGGTTTATGGATCAAGTTCAGGATGTCGCCACCCTGATCGACGAGGACTTCAGCCGCGAGACTGGGCGACTCCAGATGGACGGCATGGAGCGCTCGCCCAATGGTGAATTGGCGAACGACACTCTCGGAACACGCCATGTTCATAGGCCTGAGACCGCGGACAGACCGCCGTCCACCACGATGCGCTGTCCGGTGATATACGAAGACATGTCGGAGGCCAGGAACAGCGCAACAGCAGCCACTTCCTTTGGATCGCCGTTTCTTTGCAGCGGACACTGAAGCGCAATGCGTTCCCTTTCTCCTTCGCCGATGCCGTTCCACAGTCCGGTCACTACCGCCCCGGGCAGGATGCTATTAACGCGGACCCGGGGAGCGAAGTCGGCCGCCATGGAACGTGTCAGCGCGTCCAGGCCACCCTTTGCTGCCTGGTAAGCCGCGTATCGGCGATACCCTCTCAGCGCATGTACCGAGCTGGTCACAATGAAAGAGCCACCATCCTTCCGGACCATCGAGGGCAACAGCAGGTGTCCAAGCATCCAAGTTGCCTTAAGGCAGACGGCCAGCGTTGAATCCCACTGGGACTCAGAAATTTCGTCTGCCGTTCCCATCGCATAGGAAGCGGCATTGCTGAAAACGACATCCGGAGCTTTCCAGTTCTGTTCGCCGGTCCTCACGATCCTCTCGACCTCGCTCATGCGGCCTAGGTCGGCGGTCACCGCAATGGCGTGGCCTCCCTGCGCCTGAATCGCATCGGCCACTCTGCGCAGCTCGCTCTGCCGCACATCAGCCAAGAGCAGATTCGCTCCGTGTTCCGCAAAGAGGTAGGCGGTGGCGCGCCCGATGCCGGATGCGGCCCCGGTGATGATGGCCCCCTTGCCCTCAAGAAGTCTGTCAAATCGCATAGGATCTGATCTTTCTCACTCGTTCGGTATCGAGAACACCTCGGGGTTTACCACGAACCGCGGCGTCCGTCCATCCAGAACCGCTGCCATGTCACTGGCCATCGATGCAAAGATATCGCGCATGGCTCCCGCCGTCATTCCCAGCGCGTGTGGCGACACGATTACATTAGGCATGGCAAATATCGGGTGATGAGAATCCGGCGGCTCAGGATCGAAAACGTCAAGTGCCGCTCCGGCTAGCTTTCCGTTCTGGAGAAACTCCAGCAAAACATCCAGACTCTCGATCAGGCCGCCTCTCGCAATATTGATGAGATATGCGCCGTTCTTAATTCGCTCCAGAGCGCGACGATTGACCATGCCGCGCGTCTCGGCGGTCAGAGGAGCGTGCAACGAAACAAAGTCGGACTCTTCCAGAAGAGTCTCGAACGTAGCAAGCTCGACACCCAGCTGGCGCGCCTTTTCCGCCGGGACGACTGGGTCGTACGCCAGGATACGAGCATGAAAGGGAGCCAAAAGTTCCGTAAGAATCGTGCCAATGTTGCCCAGACCGACAATTCCAATGACCGATCCGGCGACGTCCCCAGGTTGGGAATGAAATCGTGCCTGCCAGTTGCCCGCTCTTGTCTGTCGGTCCCACCAGAAGAGATTTTTCGCGAGGCTCAGGATCAGCGTAACTGCTGCTTCGGCGACAGCACGCGCTCCCATGCCAGGCACATAAACAACTGGAATGCCTCTCGCAGTCGCGGCGCAAATATCCACCGAGTCGTATCCGACGCCGGACCGGCCGATCACCCGCAGATGCGGAGCCGCGGCAATCATCGCGTGCGTAGCCACACCCCCGCCCCGCACGATCAGTCCCAGCGCTCTGCGCATGTGCGGAAGCATGGTCACCTCGTCTCCCGAGGAGGCGACCACCAGTGTTCCGTAAGGAGCAAGGATCCTGGTTGCTCCCGCATCAACGGGACCTGTCGCCACAATCTCGAGAGCAATCGGTTCTTTCATTTCCCTAAGTTGGCGAGCGATAGACCGGCCGACAACGTACAGTGCAATGAGGAATACTACTTACTCAAGGACCGGCATTTCATATTCGGTAGCTTTACTGTTGCCCGTTGGCCAGCGCTGGGTGATAGTTTTCAGTCTCGTGTAAAACCTGATGCCCTCCGGGCCGTGGATAAAGTGATCCCCGAACAAGGATCGCTTCCAGCCTCCAAACGAGTGGAACGCCATCGGGGCTGGAATCGCTGTGTTTACTCCCACCATGCCCGCCTTCACGCGGCTGGCGAAAGTTCGCGCGGTTAGCCCGTCGCGAGTGAAAACGACGGCGCCGTTACCAAACTCGTGTTCATTGACCAGATTCAGGGCTTCCTCGAAAGAGCCCACCCGCACCATGCACAGAACAGGACCGAAGATTTCCTCTCGGTAGACGCGCATGGTCGGGGTAACGTGGTCGAACAGCGTCGCACCCAAAAAGAAGCCCTCGGCGTCCGGGAGTCTATTGCGGCCGTCTGTTACGATCTTCGCGCCCTCTCTGATGCCAAGATCAATGTAATCCCGTACCTTATGGCGATGTTCATCCGTGACAAGCGGTCCCATATCGGCGTCCTGACTCGTCCCGGGGGCGATTTTCAGGGCACCGAGATGAGATTTAAGTTGCCCCGAAACTACATCTGCCAGCGCATCCCCGACAACGACGGCCACCGAGATCGCCATGCAGCGTTCGCCGGCCGATCCAAAAGCCGCCCCCACCAGAGCGCTCACTGCCTGGCCTACATCCGCGTCCGGAAGGATCACCATATGGTTCTTGGCTCCCCCGAGCGCCTGAACACGCTTTCCGGCGGCAGTTCCTCGCTTGTAGACATATTCCGCGACCGGCGTCGACCCGACGAAGCTCACGGCTTGGACCTTGCGATGATCTAGCAGCGCATCAACAGCGTCCTTGTCCCCATTCACAACGTTCAGAACCCCATCGGGCATCCCGGCTTCCTTCAACAGTTGGGCCATTTCAACTCCCAATGATGGGTCTTTTTCGCTTGGCTTCAAGACAAACGTATTCCCGCAGGCAAGGGCGACGGGGAACATCCAGAGCGGAACCATTGCGGGAAAGTTGAACGGCGTAATGCCGGCAATCACTCCAAGAGGCTGCCGGATCGAGTAGCTGTCCACGCCTTTGCCGACATTCTCGCTGTATTCACCTTTCAACAGATCGGGGATGCCGACGGCAAATTCGACGACCTCGATCCCACGACGGATTTCTGCTTCCGCATCCGGAATTGTCTTGCCGTGTTCAGAAGATATGAGCTTGGCAAGTCGGCTCAGGTCACGCTCCAGAAGCGCAAGGAATTTGTTGAGAATGCGCGCCCGTTTCTGTGCTGGAAGCTCTGACCAGAAGGGAAATGCCGCTTCCGCCGCGTCCACGGCGCGATCCACTTCCCCTCTGTGGGCCAGCGCGACGCTGCGAACGGGTCTGCCGAGCGCCGGATTCCAAACCGTCCCCAAGCGCCCCGAGGATCCTGATGTCACGGCTCCTCCAATGTAGTGGGGAACCGTTTGCAGCTCCGCGATGGCGATTTGGATTTCGGCGGCTGCGGCCGGTGTGGCGGTCATAACGGAGCTTCCTCCTGCCAGTTTTCGTGATCCGATGGGTTCGCGTTGGCTCAGCGCTTATTGCTTCTTTCTTAGCCGATTCCGATGTCGCGGAGATACTGGCGGGTTCTCCGCGCAATCGGCAGAGGTTTGTCAAACGCAACAGGGAACATATCCTGTTCGACGGTGACCCAGCCTTCATATTGAAGCGTCCGTAGAAGATCGGCGAGAGCAGCAAAGTCGACGATCCCGCGGGATGGTTCGCAGAAGATTCCCATCTCCACCGCAGTAGCAAAGGGAATTCCCCTCGCGGTTACTTCTTTCTGCGTGGCGCGGTCGACGTTCTTCAGGTGCAGATAGGGAATACGCGATAGATGTTTGCGCAGAAACTTGACCGGGTCACCTCCCCGGTACGCATGATGCCCCGTATCCAGACAGAGCTGGACAGATCCCGGGTCGGTGTCTACCAGGAACGCCTCAATCTGATCCTCGTACTCGACGTGAGTTTCCGCGTGCGGATGAAACACCAGAACCAGTCCGGCGTCCCGAGCCACCTTGCCGAGAACATTCGCCCCTTCGACCAGACGCTTCCATTCATCGGGGTTCAGGCGAGAGGAAGTGGTCGGTTCACCCGTAAACAGGTCGGTGTAGGTGTCGTCAATCAGCACCAGATAGCGCGCTCCCAAATCTCGCAGCAGTGTGCAGACCGCAGAGGTTTCCTTGATCATCCTTCGGAACGTATCCGGTTGCTCCAGATGGCCCATCACGAAGGTCCCGGAGACGCGCAGGCCCCGCCTAGACAGCTCTTGCCTCAGGTCCGCGGGATTTTTGGGAAGATATCCGACAGGACCCAGCTCAATCCATTCGTAACCGGCCTCTACTACTTCATCCAGGAAGCGAGAGGCCGGAATCTGCCGGGGGTCGGCGGGAAACCACACTCCCCAAGAATCCGGTGCTGTTCCAACTTCAATTGCCATAATGGGTTCTCAATAAAGGAATTTCTGGAGTTTCTTGCGGTCGCTCTCGAACTGGGAACGGAGTTCCTGGGTGATCCTGTCCGAGCTCACTTCCGCTGGGGCCACATCCCACCACACTCCGGAACCCGGCAGATAGCGATGCTTTTGCGTCTCGACAACAACCGCACACGGGCGATGCCGCTCCTTTCGAGCTTCCCGCAGCGCTGCTCGAATCTCATCCTGAGTCGACGCCTTCCACACGCGTGCACCCAGGCTCTCGGCGTTCTGCGCGAAATCGAGGGAAAGATACTCGCCTTCCAGGCGATGGCTCTTCGTGTCACGCGCCCGGAATTCATTGCCGAAACTCCGTCCCGCCTTGGCCATCTGCAGCTGCCGGATCACCTGGAAACCGTGATTTTCCGAAATGATCAGTGTGACTTTGAGTCTCTCCTGCTTCGCTGTCACGATTTCCGTGGGGTTCATCAGATAGGTACCGTCGCCCACAACCACGAAGACTTCGCCCTCCGGCTGGGCCAGACGCACTCCCAAACCGGCGGGAATCTCGTAACCCATGCAGGAGAATCCAAATTCCAGATGGCACGTCCTTCCACCCGTCGCATCCCACAGTTTGTGCAGGTCACCCGGTGGTCCTCCTGCCGCGGCGATCACGGTGTCACCAGATTGCGCCTCTTCGTTGAGAATATGAATCAGTTGTCCCTGCGAGAGTATCTCTCCGGCATGGTCCACGAGAACCTCTTCCCGCAGCTGCCTATCCCACTCCTGGCGCGCTTCGCGCACTTCCTCGGCCCAAGTTTGACCTGTGTGCACTCCGCGGCACGCCACTGTAAGTTCGCGAAGACATTCACGGGCATCGGCAACGATCGGCAGGGCGCCAATCTTGTACGCATCGTGGGCCGAAACATTGATGCTGATGACTTTGAGGTCGGGACACTGAAAGGCGGCGCGCGAACCTGTCGTGAAATCTGTGAGACGAGTGCCAATGCAGAGTATTAGGTCCGCCTGCGCCGCTATGCGGGCCGCCGAGGCAGTTCCGGTGACGCCAAAGCCGCCCAGCAGTTGCGCCGACTGTGCGCGCATCGCCCCGCGCCCGGAAAAGGTCTCCCCAACTGGGATGCCAATCTGTTCGGCAAACTCCCACAGTTCATCCCACGCCTCAGAGTAATGAACGCCGCCGCCGGCGATGATCATCGGGCGACGAGCGCTGCGAATCAGCTCCGCGGCCTCTTGGATTCTCTGCCGATTTGGCATCTGCCGGTCGATGCGCCACACAACGGGCTCGAAGAACCGGGCCGGGAAATCCCACGCGTGGGCTTGGATGTCCTGCGGCAGCGAGATGACCGCCGCCCCTGTTTCTACGGGATCGGTGAGAACTCGCATCGCCTCGGGAAGCGCCGCGAGCAACTGCTCGGGGCGCGTGATGCGGTCGAAGAAGCGGCTGACCGGACGGAAACAGTCGTTCACACTCACATCCGCCGAGATCGGATGTTCGATCTGCTGGAGAACCGGTCCCTGATGACGCGTCGCGTAGTAGTCAGACGGAAGAAGCAGAACCGGGAGACGATTGACCGTGGCAAGAGCTGCTCCCGTGATCATATTGGTGGATCCGGGTCCGATGGAGGCGGTACACGCGAACGTGGCCAGCCGCTGCCGAGCCTTGGCATAGGCTGCCGCAGTGTGCACCATGGACTGCTCGTTCCGCGGCTGATAATACAACAGGTCGTTCCCGCACTCATCCAGAGCCTGTCCCATGCCAGCGACGTTGCCATGACCGAAGATGCCGAACATTCCAGCAATCAGGCGCTGTTGCCGACCATCTCTTTCGCTGAACTGCTGCTGCAGATAATGGACCACGGCCTGCGCGGTCGTGAGACGAACAGTCTTATCCTGCCTGTGCGCTGCCGGTGCGCGTTCAGCCGCAAGAGGCTTGGTTGCTGGCATCGCCATACATTTATGCTCCGATTCCGTGGAATATAACGGTCTTGCTTTCGGTCATCTCTTCTACCGCATAACGCGGCCCTTCTTTTCCGATCCCACTTTGTTTCAGTCCTCCATAAGGCATAAAATCCGCCCGCCACAGAGGAGTCCAGTTCACGTGAAGGTTGCCCGCCTCTGTTTTGCGAACGAATTGCCAAGCGTGCTGGATATCATTCGTGAAAATGGCCGCGGATAAACCATAGGCTGTCTCATTGGCCTGCTCGATCGCCTGCTGAACCGAATCCACCGGACAGACGGCAACCGCCGGACCGAAGAGCTCCTCGCGTGCAATGCGCATCTGCGGGGTCACATCGGCCACCACGGTCGGTGCGAAGGTCGCTCCTTCGTGCGTGCCTCCGGTCACCACCCGTGCTCCGTCCTGAACCGCTTCCTCGATCCACAAATGCACCCGCTGCGCCTCCTGCTCTGAGATCATCGGCCCCAATCTCGTGTCACCAGCCAGCGGATCTCCGGCCCTGATCGCCTCGACCGCGGGCCGCAAAGCGTCGAGGAAATCGCCATAGACCCGGCGATGCACCAGAACCCTCTGCGTTGAAATGCACACCTGTCCGGCGTTGACGTAGCCGCCGACCGCGACCGCTTCGCTCACTTTGGCCAGATCCGCGTCCGGCAGAACGACCAATGGAGCATTCGAGCCCAGCTCTAGAGACAATCGCTTCACACCGGCGATGCGGGTGATGGCTGTTCCCACCGATGTGCTTCCCGTAAAGCTGATCTTGCGGATCCGTGGATCGGCGCACAAGGCCGGGCCGATTTCCGATCCCGCCCCAGTGATGCACTGAATGCCTCGCGGCGGCAGACCCGCTTCGAGAAGAATTTGCGTGAGCTTCAGCGCCGTGAGCGGTGTTTGTTGAGCGGGCTTCAGCACCACCGCGTTGCCAGCGGCCAGAGCCGGGCCTAACTTATGGACCACCAGCAGCAGCGGATAATTGAACGGCGTGATCGCTGCCACCACCCCGCAGGGGACGCGGATCGTGAAGCCCACCTTCCCTGTCGCCCCAGTTTGGGCATCCAGCGGCAGCGACTCCCCGCGCAGCTGAGAGCCTTCAAAAGCACAAAGGCGGAGCAAGTCTGGCATGCGGGAAGCCTCGCCGCGCGATTCGGAGAGAGGTTTGCCCTCTTCGCGGCTAATCAGCCTTGCGAATTCTTCGACACAACCCGCGACAAGGTTGGCTGTCTTGTCGAGGATCTCCACTCTCTGAGCACCGGTGAGAGCCGCCATTTCCTGCGCGCCGAGCACCGCGGTCGCAATGGCCCGCTCCACATCCGCGAGACCTGCTTTGGGAACCACATCGACCTCTTCGCCGTCGTACGGAGAGAGCACCGGCTCCACGCCAATCCCGTCACTCCACCGCTCGCCCACCCACATTTTCATCGCGAAGCCCTTCCTCCATCCTCACGATATGTCATATCATAGTATCGTATCGCGAGCCCGTCAAATCTCCATCCGGAGGCTTCGGTTCTTGCTCTTATCCGGAATGTTTGCCGATAACAACGGGCATTTCGCCCTCCCGGCAGGGTGGTAAGGTGACGGGGACAGGGCCGAATGCGGGAATTGCTATGTCCCGCGAGTCGTGGATGTTTGCATAGGGATCGAGCCCCGGTGCATAGATTACCGAAACCGACCCACACAGCGGATGATGATGGCCTAGCAGGATCGGCGAGGCGTCAAAAAGTCCCAGAATCACCGCGGATGGATCTCTTGGATCGAAGTCCACCCGATACACCGAGTACAACGGCACGTCGGGAGTCAGGGTAGCAGGATAGTGAGCCCCTGGATCCTCGACCGGACGGGGCGCCCGGATCTCAAACCCGGCCGGGCGCCCCTCAGCCTGAAGCCGGCCTGACACGCCTCGGAATTGGACGCGGATCATGGGGCGCCAGCTCTCCGGCGCGATCAGCTGGGCGGAAGCGAACTTGATCGGCGTGCCATAACCGGAGAGGCCGTACACTTCTGACAGGGCTACTTCGGCTATACGCGCGGTCAGGCGGCGGTATCCTTCAAAGCTGACGTGAATGTCGTCCTCAAGCGTCAGGTCGATGGAACTCACGAGATAAGTGTGCGGACGTTCCAGGGTTGCACGTCTCTGGGCCTCTCGAACCCTCTCCCAGTCTTGCGCTTTGGAAGGATAAGGATATGCGAAACGTCCGGTCTGTATGCAAATAATAGGAAGATCCGGCTGGCGTAGGTCACGGCGGACGCCGTCAAAAAGGGCGAGAAGAGCTGCGTGGTACTTTTCTGCTGCACCCGGAGTCAGCGCGTCGCTCTCTCCCTGATACCAGACCAATCCCTTTACCCGGCCGCCGGATTTGCGTATAAGCGTCAGCATGTGGGCATAGAGCTCGCCGGTTGGCTTGGAGTTGGGGTCCCACTCACGGATTGGGCTACCCGTACCGCACATGATCAAACCGATATCCCTTCGGGTAACTGCATGCAAACGATCTGCGAACATCAGCCCCGGACCAACTCCGCCCAAAGGGATGCCTTGCTTTTTCTCCTCATCAATGAACTCCTGAGGCGAGCGGCCGCCGCGGAGGGGTAGATTCCGGCGCTGGAGCAGGATGTTGGGCTCGACCGGCGGCGGTGTCCATCGGTAGAAATCCGGGTTGAGAGGTTCCCGGGCGATGTTCCAGTGTCCACTTTCATCCAGCACAAAGATATGTGGGCTCACCGGCACCGGAGCCTTCAACAGAGCCCAGCCCTGGCTATTGGACTGGCCGGCGAAAACCCATATGTCGAGCCGGGATGGGTCCGGGTGCGGGCGGTTTTCAGCGCGGGCCACGGAACCCAGCAGACACGCAACGGTGAGAGCTGATTGGAGACAGTACACGGTCCAAAAGCGGGATCGGAGTGAGATCGGAGATTGCCACATAAAAACTATCGGACTCCTTCATTTATCTGATCCGCCGTCCCGCTTCGCGACCCATTGACGACGTAGAGAGCCTCCTCGCCATTGTGCACACGAAGGATGTTTTCGACGGCAGCCGCTGCTCGCCGTTGTGAGGTTCCGAAGGTCACGCCTGCGGTATGGGGCGTGGCCAGAACGTTGTTCATCCGCAGCAGAGGATGATCGGGGTCCACTGGCTCTTTGGCAAACACGTCCAGAACCGCTCCGCGCAGTGCGCCAAGTTGCAAAGCCTCGACAAGCGCGTTTTCATCAACCACTTCGCTCCGGGCGACGTTGATCAGAACTGCTGTCGATTTCATCCGGGAGAGGCCGTCGCGATCAATGAGATGGCGCGTCGAAGCATTCAATGGCACATGCAGGGAAATGTAATCGCCCTCCTCCAACAGGAAACCCAGATCGCCCTTGCCGCCGGCAAAGCTGCATCTGAGATCCTTCAGCGTTTCCGACGCAGGAGGCACGATGTCCAGCGCTAGTATCCGCATGCCAAAGGAGGAGGCGCGCCGCGCCAGTTCACGACCGCTGGCTCCGAATCCGATGATGCTCAGGCTCTTTCCTCTTATCTCCTCGCCGACCGGCTCGCAGAGAATACGCGATTGCAGGGCGCGCTGGCTGTTGCGATACTGCCGGGCGAAAAACAACATTCCGAAAAAGGCGTGCTCAGCAAGGGCAACGCTGCTGAGACTCCCCGGCAGATTCGCCAGCAGGATGCCGCGCTCATCAAAGCGCGTTACGTCGACATGATCGATGCCCGTGCCGACGATCTGCCAGAAACGGATACCGTTGCGCGCGGCGGCATCGATCATCGCAGACGTAGCGAATGAACCGCCCGCTTCGACGACGATTTCGATGCCCTCGAACTGCGTCTCCGGCGAACGCTCGAAATCGTAAATGCGGTGCGGCAACTGATCGTCCAGAACCGAAGCGAAGTCCCGATATCCGATCGTTAGCCACTGTCCGGCATTGGCAGGCAGCCCGATGTAAAGAACGCTCAAAGTAGTTTTCCCCCGAATTCGCCGGCATGGCGAATCTCATTGTTGGGGTTCTTCCTCAACTATAATGAGATTATCATACTATTATATGGTGACATGTATCGTCGGTCAATTCTGCTGGAATTTTGTCGCTGATTCCGGCTGGCTGACCCCCGGCTGCTCGCGAATCGTATAGAAGTAGCCTGCGGCGAGGCCCCGAAGTTCCTGACTGATCCCGGAGGGCCAGCTGAGCGTCAGGATTTCAATCTCTCGTACATCGCCCATCCCGATCAGAACCCGTGGATCACTGCTGGACAGATAACTTCCCGATGCTGTGACCTCCGAAATCCATACGCGCCCCGCGATTCTCGCCGCCACTCGCGTCCCGAAACCCTGACTATTGCTGCGCGTTCCAACCAGGCGCAGCAGAATCGATTGGTTCCCATGCCCTGCCTGGTTGCGCAGCACAACCGGCGGGCCGTCGTTCTGAGCGATCACGACATCGAGCCGGCCGCTGTTCGTCAGGTCGCCGGTCGCAAGGCCGCGACCGACCAGTTTCACGGGCTGCGCGTCCGTGCCGTCAACCGGCACCGGAACGAATCGGCCCTGGTTATTGTGCAGCAGAAGCACAGGCTGGGCCCAGGTCATGTCGTGACGATAGCGAGCAATGTCATCCAGCACGTGGCCGTTGGCAACCATGAGATCCGGAGCTCCATCGTTATCGAAATCGATGAGTCGCAGCCCAAAGCCCACATATGGAAAGGTTGGCTCCAACAGTCCGCGCAGGCCAGCTTCATCCCGGAAAGAGAGGTCACCCTGGTTCATGAACAGAGCTGTGCCTTCCGATTCGAAGTCGGAGATGGCAATGTCCAGGCGGCCGTCACCGTCCACGTCCGCGGCATCGATCCCCATTCCCGACCTGGCCACTCCATCGTTGCTGTATGCCAAACCCGCCGTTGTGCCGATCTCCTCAAATTTGCCTCGATTGTTGTGGAAGAGCAGATTCGGGGTGCGGTCACTCGCAACAACGATATCAGGCCAGCCGTCCCCATCAACATCTACAATCCTGATGCCCAGACCATTGGCCTTCACGCCGCCTAATCCAGCTTCATTCGTCACATCGGTGAATGTGCCGTCGCCGTTATTGTGGTAGAGCACCTGGGAACTGGGAAGAAACAAATTTGGTAAGCAATAACTTCTCCATCCATGTGCCTTGTCCCCGCAATAAGGGCCCGTGCCTATGGTGTACTGGACATAGCGGGCCACCACCAGATCCAGAAAGCCGTCGCGATCGTAGTCGAAAAACGCCGCGCTGGTGCTCCAGCCTCCGCACCCCACACCAGCTTTGGCGGTAACATCTTCGAATGTACCGTCGCCGCGGTTTCTGAATAACTGATTGCGCCCGAACCCGGTAACATAGATATCGTGAAATCCGTCGTTGTTGTAATCCCCCACGGCGACGCCCATCCCATACCCGCTGCCAGCCAGTCCTGCCTTTTCGGTCACATCGACAAAGCGAAAGCCGCCTAGGTTGTGGTAAAGACGGTTGGAAAATCCGGGGTTTTCTTTATCTAGAGAGGGTACGGCCGCGCCATTGACAAAAAAAATATCCGGCAGGCCATCATTGTCGAAATCAGCGATCGCGCAACCGGCGCCCATGGTTTCAATCATCTCCTTTGCACCCGTGCCCCCGTTCCGGTGAACAAAATTGATGCCCGCGTCGCGCGGATTTACGAGGACGAAAGGTCCAGCTTGTTCCTCTTCGGAAGCCGCGATCGTGCTAGCCCGCGGGTTCGCTAGACTGGCCGCTTCTGCCGGAGAGAGAAGGACCGAACCCTTGACCGCTCCACACGCGACCGCAGCCAGCGACGCACTTGTCGAAAGGAACTTCCGTCTGGTTACCATATGGCCCCTGGGCATTGCAGCACCGGATGACCGGAAGACCAAGTATCCCCTGGGTGGACCAAGGGGGATTACGTTGTGAGCCGTTCGAAGCGGCTGTGTAAGCTCGCTAGCGGGGCCCCGGTTGCTTCCGCCACCTGACGGTGGCCATCAGCACCACAGCTTCATCTAGTCCAGTCGCTCGTCTTCCCGGCCGCGGTTCCGGATGTATTCCCACGTCACTCCTTCGTCTCGCCCCCACTGTGGATACAAAGTACGACCGCGCCCGGAAGGGTTGCCCTACGAAATTCTGCTTCCGCTCCCCGCACACCCGCGCCAGATGGATCGCGCTCTTGCCCTTGATGAACCCGATCACCTGTGCCACCGGTTACGTGCGCGGAACCGAAATCATCATGCGCACATGGTTTGGCATCAGATTTCCCCTCGACCCGGCTCTCCTTACGCTCCGTCAGCTTGCGGAACGCCCGACCTAAATTTCCCCCGCAGGGTGCCGTTAAGCACCTTGCATCGGGATCGGGGATAAGCACGAAGTGATCTTTGAACTCCCATTTCGCGTGGCTTAAACTTTCATACTTGTCCATCCGGATTCACCCTTTCATGATCCCGAGTTTTCCTGGGCAGACTCCTACCTCTGTCGAGCCTCCGCTGTCTCCCGGGCTAGAATTCCAGTTCTGTCTGGGTGCGGCCGAAGCCCAGCGTTTATCGAATGGTCATATCATATTGCACTTTGGATCCGCGACGCTCAGTCTCTGGGCTGGAACTCGATGTTTTTCTTTACCGGTGCGTCTCGCCTTCGTGGTGATGGCCGTGCCCTTGGCAGCCCCGCATCTGCGAAATGAGCTTGAATGCAAAAAATGCACAATCATCGCATATTCAATCAGAGCGCGACGATCTGTAGCTTAAAGGTATTGGGGCCCAAGGCCCTGCGGGCGGGATTCTTCTTCGCTTCCGGGATGGGTGCTCTGAGGAAGCCGTTGACGGAACAGAATCGTGCACAGGCCGCACGATTTTTTTGTTGACAAAAATACTACAGTAATATTATACGTCCAAAGCGTAGAGAAGTGCCTTCTCTTTCGGTCCCTGTCTGTTGGAGATTTTGCCGATGTTTTGGAGCAAAGGCTGCTTCGGATCGTTCGCTGCGGTCCAGACGACAGTGGTGGCAACCACTGCTCGGGTGGTACGTTCCGGGGCCGAATTGTCCGACTACTCCTCACGCCCAGGCTTTCGAGGCAGCGTCTGCCACTCGCCTTAGCCGTGATTGCCCAGAACAGCAATACGAATAGATCTTAAGTCTGTCTTTGCGTGCGCTTCGAGAAAGGATTTTCCCATGAAGCTACAGCTCAAAATCGACGTTCTTGCCCCCTTATTGCTCTTAGCAGTGTGCGCAACGCTCTTAGTCCCCGTCTCACATTGCCAAGTGACAGCGACGGCCAACCAAGGGATTACTGGATCGGTGACCGATTCCAGTGGAGCGGTTGTACCGGATGCACAAGTCACGGCTCTCAACCTATCAACAAACGTGTCCCTTACAACGCGAACAACCGGCGCGGGCTATTTCAACTTCCCCGGATTGCTCGTCGGAACCTACCGAATCACCGTGACTAGACCCGGATTCGAAACCGCTGTTCGCAACGGAGTCGTGATTCAGGCAGGGCAAAGCCCCAACATCTCTTTTCAGCTGAAAGTCGGGGCCACAACCAGTCAAATCGTCGTCAATGGCAATGCGGGTACCCTTGACACGACTGCTACCTTTACTGGTGAGACTATCCCCGAGGAAGCCCTTCAGAACCTTCCTGTTATCGCCAACGGAGGAACGCGGAGTCCATTGGACTACCTGACGGTCTTTGCCGGCGTCAGTCCGAACGTCTACGATGCCGCGGGCCGCGGTGGCGACGCAGGTCTCCAGTGGTCAAGTATTGAAGGAATCGGCGACGGAGGCGGCTACGGAGGTGTCGTGGGGTACGAGGTTGACGGTGTTAATCAGGCCCCGGAGCAAACGCAGCCGTTCGGCGGCAATTTTGCATTTCCCAAGATGCCAGCTCCCGAGGCCATTCAGGAAGCCCGTTTGGCGACCAACCTGAATGCAGATCAAGGTTTCAATCTCGGCGCCGTATACGAATTAATAACACGTTCTGGAACCGATCACTACCACGGCCAAGCCTACGAATATTTGCGCAACAACGCCCTGGACGCGTCCAGCACCCTGACCGGAACCGTCCCCCCCGAAAAGCAGGACGACTTCGGGCTCACGTTCGGCGGGCCGATTCCCTTTACCCATAAGAAGCAATTCTTCTTCGTGAATTACCAGGGTTACCGGTCTGCGTATTCCGCGGAGAGCGCCATTCTGACAGTTCCTACGACCGAAATGCGCAGTGGCGACTTCTCCGAAATCCTCGGCCCGCAGATCGGCACTGACAGCGATGGAAACCCGGTATACCAGGGAGAAATCTTCGATCCGGCCACAACCCATGTGGGACCGGACGGAGAGCTGACCCGGGACCCGTTCCCAAACAATACGATACCCTCTGATAGATTTAGCAAAGTGTCGTCATTCTTCCAGAATGCCTATCCTTTACCAAACCTACCTGGGACGCAAAACAACTATGCCACCACCGCCTTACCTGATAACACGCTGCAAGACAAGCTTTACATCAAGACAGACCATCAACTCGGGCATAATCAACGTCTATCCCTCGGTTATGAATGGTTCATCCGAAATGGAACGGCCGGAGCATGTGGCAATGTGCTCGAAGGAGCTGCCAACTATGCGGGGTTCTCCCAGGACGTTAACAACTGTTCGATCGCGTCCGTACATGCAAAAAACCTCCGAGTGAACTATAGCTTTGCGTTTCGGCCTGACTTGCTCTTCGCCTTCAACACGGGGCTCGCTTGGGATCCATTCGGACAAACGCTCAGCCCGCAGGGCCTCACAGCGGGCGCGCGTGCCGGACTTACAGGAACATACACTCATGGTACCCCAGTTGTGAACATTGCCGAAGCAACTGGCTTCGGCCAAGAACAGAACGCGTTTGACGGCTATGAATATATCCTTCCAACCGATACGTCCATGATATGGACCCACGGCACACACCAAATACAATACGGACTTCAGTATAACTACGTCGTTTATCGCCCCATCGCTGAATCGTACTCTAACGGTGGATTCACCTTCGACGGAGGTGGCACTGACCAGCCGAACTTCATCGGCAGCGGCCCAGAACAGGAGCCGGGATACGGCTGGGCAGACTTCCTTCTGGGGTGGGTTGACTCTGCACAGTTGCAGACCCCCTTTTCCATCCGCACGCACACAACACAATGGGGCATCTATGGGATGGATCAATGGCGTCCCACCCATAAGCTGACCTTGAATTACGGAATACGCTGGGAGTTGTTCACGCCTGCTCGCGAAGACCCCACGCAATGGTCGAATTTCTGTCCGACATGTGTGAATTCCGGAGCGGGCGGACACCTCGGAGCAGTGGAGTTTTTAGGCGACGGGCCCGGACGGATCGGCCGCAACACGTTCATGAATCTCTATCCGTGGGCCTTTTCACCGCGATTGGGTTTGGCCTACGCGTTCAACGACGACAACGTTGTTCGACTCTATTACGGGGTCATGCGCTATCCGCTCAACGTGCTGCAAATCAATGGCGGCTATTATCCAAACGACGGTTTTGGGGTGAATCTTAACCTTTCGACCACCAACGGCGGGGTAACGCCGGTAATTGCGGACTGGGACGACGGTACTTTTCATCCCCCGGCAGTTCCAGACTTGAACCCTACTATCGACAATGGCAACGGCATTCCATACTACAACTTCAGCGATAACGAGTCTCATCCTGAGCAGGAACTGGGTGCTACATTCGAGCGTCAGCTGCATGGTGGGTGGGTGCTCAGCGCTAAGTATGCCGGCAAACTGATGCACGGTCTTCCCACGAACAATTTGGCCACTCTTAATCAGCTTCCTGTTCAGTACCTGAGCTATGGCAATCTGCTGAATCAGGACATCAATTCAGCTGCGGCCCAGGCGGCCCACATTCCGCTCCCCTATACTGGGTTCACGGGAAGCGTGCTTCAGGCGCTGAGGCCCTATCCGCAGATGCAGAACGTCAATGAGAACGACGCGCTGGTGAAGAACATGTACTGGCACGCTCTGATGCTCGATGCGCAGGAGAGACTATCTCACGGTTTGACCCTGCTGGCAAACCTCACGTTCTCACAAGAAACCTCAAATGATCCCCTTACGTACGGCGGACAGGGAGGCGATTCGTATTCGGCGTCGCGACAGGCGGTTACGGTAATCCCGCATGATTCGGAAATCATCAGTTTTGCGGACATTGGAGGGTCCCGTCCGGTCGTGGCCAATTTTGCTTTCAGTGATCAGCTGCCCTTCGGTCGCGGGCGCGAATTCGGGTCCAACATGAATTCGCTTTGGAATACCCTGTTGGGCGGCTGGGATGTTGCAGGGATTCTCGATTATGGGTCAGGAACTCCAGAGCAGATCTCCGCAACCACTGGGGTTTCGACACTGAACCTTTGGGCGGTCCGGAACCAAGGAGTGCCCATTGCGGGGAACACAACTTGCTCTTCGTACAACCCGCATAATCCCAATGATCACTACATTAATCCAAACGCGTACTCTAATCCTGCGCCATTTACGCTGGGTAATACGCTGATCGAAACAGAACGGAGAGGGTGCGGGGTCGCAAATGAGAATTTGTCGCTAGCCAAGAGCTTCAATTTGCATAGTGATCGCTATCGCTTTCGTATTGGGGCGGACGCTAGTAACGCGTTCAATCGTCACACTTGGTGGTTTATGAATGGTGCCGTAGGTACACCATCGTTTGGCCAATTCGGCGGCGTCTCTCCTCAGCGCTCGATTCAGATTCATGGGCAGTTGTTCTTCTGACGAGGGAAGGAGAAGTCTGAGACTAGAAACGATCGCGATGTGGCATCCGTCTTCACGTGGAGGGGCGAAAGGTGGCACAGCAATGAAGTGGGCGGTAGTCCTTGCTCTGATCGCTGTGACCCCGTGCCTTGCGGGGCAGCAGGAGGCTACGTGTTTCACGAGTGGTAAAGCTCTCTTGCTGCAACATCAATTTAGCAGTGCCGATACCCAGCTTCGGGAATGTGTTGCGAGGGACCCCAATGACAACGCCTCTTGGGAATTGCTTGGGCTGACGCTCGCTTCGGAAGGTGATATTAAAGAGGGCGGGGAGGCCTTGGAGCGGGCGTTGAATGCTGTTCCAGGGAATCGCGAATTTCGTATCAACCTTGCTGTTTTTCTGGCAAAGAACAATTGGATCGATGCAGCAGGCCAGGTTCTCCAACCTCTGCTCGGATCCGACTCGGACGCGAACGTCGACCGACTGATTGGCTATATCCGGCTCCAACAGCGTCAGGAGAGAGAAGCGATCATTTGGTTCGAACGAGCGCTGCAGCTGGATCCTGAGTCCATCGAGACTCTGTATCGGCTGGGGTTTGCGTATCATTCGATGGGTGATCTGCAGAAAGCGACGGGGCTATATCGTCGAGCGCTCGAGCTGGATCCGAATCAATTCTTTGCGCGATTGCAACTGGGAAAGATCTTGCTTCTGGAGGGTGATTACAGCGACGCTGAACGGGAACTGGTGCGGGCTGCGCAGGTACGCCCGGGTTATCCGTCCACGTGGCGTTACCTGAGCGAAACCCAGTTATTTCTAGGCGATCCTCAGGCTGCGCTCATATCAGCGCGAACTGCGGTCGAGCGCGGATCTCGGGATCCACGGAATCACTATCAGCTTGGCAGGGTCCTCACGCAGCTAGGCGAAAATCAGGCCGCGCGTGCTGAGCTGGAGATTATGCGGAAACTACGCGCCTCCCAGCGCGGGACCTCACCGGAGGCGGCCGAGAACTGATCGACGGCGCGGTACACAGCCCCCAAGCTTCAAAACAGCGTGCTTATGTGCGCCGATCGGTCGCGATTCCGTGCCCGCCGCGCTGAGCGCAGCACTGGCTCCGCCGCGCCCCACCGTTCATCATTCAGTTCCCGGCGTCCTGTCGCGACTCTTCGCAGATATCCCAAAGCAGTCCCAGAATCGCACGAAATCGCCCTTCAGGCATTTGTAGAGCCGAGGGCAGGCGCAAGGCTTCCATCGAAGCCCACTGTCACGACCGCGTTATGCCGATAGAAAGCTTCCGCATATTTGACCATTTGGCCGCTCCACTGTTGGGCTTGCCATCCTCGATATTCGCCACATCGCCTGTAAAATGCAGTGAGCTTCCGCTGAGAGCGCAGCTTAGTAAGTGCGTCCATTTTGCGCTTAAACACTGAGTCGATGCAAATGTAGTGATTAGGACGAAAGCCTGTATCATCATCTCTGGGCACGGTGGGTTCGAACGTGAAAACCTGTGGATACTCGAGAATGGAATTAGAAGGGTCGAATCCAGGGGCTGCGGCCAACAAGACAGCGCGCATCACGCTCTTCGCTGTAACTTCATGGTCAAGGTTATATGGATCTCTTTTCCAATGAGTGAGGACAATGTTCGCTTTATACTGCCGCAGAATCCTCGCTAGTATACGAATCCGTTCTGGAGAAATAACGAGTGGATAATCGTCAAAGTCCAGAAATTCAATTGTAGCACCGAGCACAGCGGCCGCTGCACGGGCCTCTTCGGCACGAATCGCTTTTGCTTCCTCAATATCTCCCATTTCGGCACTTGCCCAGTAATCTTCCGATTCCCCACGTTCGCCAAAGGTCAGGTCTACGACATGCGCATTGCCTCCATTCAGCGTGTGCAAGGCGATCGAGCCACCGGCCCGTGAGCAAAAATCGGCCGCGTGAGCACTGAAAACCAAGAGATTCATTCATATATCTCCTTGCCTGCTGATCTCGGATTTAGCACAATGGTCGGTGAGTCATATGCATTTTCTCCGGATTGAAAGTCGGCATCTATTGTTTGGCCGGGGCGGCTCCGTCTGGTATGACATCAGAACATTGCCAGTCCCCCATCGACATTAAATGCTTGGCCGGTAATCACGGATGCGCTCTCCTGCGCAAGGAGAAGAGCTAAAGGAACAATTTCGTAAGCATAGAGGCGACGACCGATAGGTGTGCTGCGCTGTTCCAGCTCTTCGAACGGCTGTCCTGTGCGGTTGGCCTCGAACTCAAGACGCTTGTCGCTGGCGTCGCTCCGCACCGGTCCGGGGCAAATGGCATTGACTGTGATGCCGTCCCGGATTACCTCCATAGCGAGGGAGCGCGTCAGGCCGATGAGGCCGTGTTTGGACGCAGAATAGGCTGCGCCAAACGGAAGACCTGTTTTACCGGCCAGCGATGCAATATTGATGATGCGCCCTTCTTTTTTAGTAATCATGAGGGGAAGGACACTTTTCGCAAGCCGGTAGGCTGCCGTCAGATTGAGGGCGAGCGTGTAGTTCCAGAACTCGTCATCGAATTGGGCGACCGTTTTCGGATTGGCGCTGCTTCCTACGGCCGCGTTATTGATGAGTATGTCAATCGTACTGAATTCCGCGAGTGCTTGCTCGATCACGTAGTCCTGCATGGCCGGATCGCTTAGATCCGCTGGAATTGAAGCCGCGACAGTTCCCGCTCTGCGCACTTCTTCCTCGACGGCCGACAACTCAGGAGAACTACGCGCCACGAGAGCCAGGCGCGCACCCTGGTCAGCGAAGCCCAGAGCCAGGGCCCGCCCGATCCCGCGGCTAGCCCCCGTGATCACCGCAACTCGATTCTGGAGTGTCTGTATTACCAGTCGATCCTCCGCTCAGGCACAAATCGATCGACCTTACGCCAGCGAACGGGCTGACGATAATAAGCGCGTTCGTATAACGGCCCGTTCCGCCCCGGCGGATCAATCGCGATCACAGTATTGCCACGGATCTGCAGTCTGTATGGCACGTTCCCGATCACGGTGTGCACGGACTTCTCGCCAATTGGAAACCGGACCGTCACGGTTCCACCGGCCTGTACGGCTTCCGCATGAACGAATCGCCCCTTCCAACGGATTGGTTGGCTCCGTCCGTTCACCTCAAATCGCACCAAACCGCTTCCTCCCTCCACCCATTCCGGCATCCGGACCAGCACCCGGTCGCAATCTGTCTTCAGCTTTACATCCACGCGCCCTTGGTAGGGAACATAGCTGTGCACGTCACACCACGGCGATGCCCGGTTGAGAAGCAAATTTACCTGCAGAGTTTCGTCACGGAAAGAGACCATATTCTCCAGCAGGTAATAAAGCGTGCGGCAGCAATTCCCTGAGCAGCAATGCTGGATAGAGTAGGGATGCATCGAGGATGGGACAACCCAATCGTTGCCCGTGGACCAGCCTGCGAAAGCGCCCACGTTGCGTTCCGGGACCCGATCAGCAGTCTCATTCAGTGCCACCGGCTTCGAGGCCGACCGTTCGGCGAGGCGATGCACCCATGTTGGATCAGTCAGCTGGCTCTCAATGAAATGATTCCGCGTCCATCGGTCCACGTCATCCCAGTAGTCGCCCGTCCCCGCGAGAGTGAGCTTGATAGCCATTGCTATCATGTCGGCAATTGTTCCCGATTCGGAGCGGTCATAGCGCGGGACAAAAACCTCTGGAAACCAGCCGACTTCGGGACTACCGTTGGCCCTGAGCCACTCATAGGCAGAACGAACAAACGCCAACGTGTCTTCGTCGTTGACGGCCGCGGCATATTCAAGAATGCTGAGCAATCCCACAGTATGAGCGTGGCCATGCCCGCCATTGCGAACGTTGGCAATCCCATAGGGTTTAAACCATTGCCGTTCGTCAGGCCCCACCAGCGGAGGACCGTCAGGCTGGTAATACTGCGCGTGATAGCGAATATACACGGTGAGTCGTGCCGCAAGCTCCCGTGCGGGCTCATAGCCGCTGACACGGTAGTACTGAGCGAGCCCTTGGATTAGCCGTGCGCTCGTCTCCTCGGCCATAAAACCCACCGGCATTGGTCCGGAGCCGTACTTCGCATTCGGTTCCACCGCACCCGCCGGCATCCATGCGTATTCACCGTGCAGCACTGCGAAAGATGACAGTCGCTCAATCATCTTCTCGATTGCCGTACGCCACATTAGATTCCCGTCTCGTAGGTAGTAGACGGTCATGGCGCTGATCATGCGCTGACAGCTGACCGGTGTAGCCACCTGCGTAATGGACGGGTCGCTGAATCTCAGAGTTCCTCCCGATAGTGTCCACACCGGTTCGAGATACGTCAGGGGAGCGTTGACGCGGCTCCACGGCCGGCCTTTGAGGGGCAAATAGACCAAGCCGTCTGGGCCGATGGATCGCAGCAGACTGCTCATCCAAACCGGATCAACCTCCTCGTTAAGGCTGCTTCCCGTTGCCGTGCGCAGCAGCGGCAATGCCTCCATCAGACCTTCGCAATTCAGGACCCAGTCACTGAAGTCGTGCTGCATCACCGGAGGGTTGCGCGAAAAGTCCACGAGCCAGTAAATCTCGTCATCTGCGCGCGGATCCGTGATCGAGGTCAGAACGTGAATCCCAAGTTTGGCTCGCTCTTCCAGATCCAAGGTATCTGGGACCGTGTCTTCGTAGCGAGCGCCCGTATAGGGCGGGATGTCGAAGTGCGGAGCGCCGGCATTGATGTATTGGATCGCGTGCTGCACACGGTCAGCATCGGGCAGCAGACTACCATAGCTGAGAAAGAAGCTCGTATCCCCAGCGTGCGCGTTCTGCCCTTGGCCGAAGCCATTCGGCGTCAGGGCGCCGCCCACTGAGCCAATGCAGAGCCAAGAAAAACGTCGACGATTCATGATCGAGGTCATTGACCATTTCATAATACAGTATTATTATTGTTTGCGTCGAGTTTTTGAGAAAACTATGGCTGTCGATGAACTGCTCCAGGAAGGGCGCATCAATAACATGCGCCTACCGCACCGGATTCTCACCGGCCCCATGGAGCGGGGACTTTCCAGCCCTGACGGCAGTCTCACTGCCCGTTACATCGACTACCTCGTTGAGAGAGCGCGCGGCGGCGCCGGTCTTATTCAGGTGGAGTCGACCTATGTCGATCCCCGCGGCATGGGCCACCTCTGCCAAGCTGGCTGCCACGGCGACCACGTCATCCCCGCCCTGCGCAAGATGGCGCAGGCGCTTCACAGCGAAGGAGCAAAGGTTGCGCTAGAGCTCTACTTCGGCGGTCGGCAAACATCTTCCTCCGTCTCTCGACGACAGCCTCTCGCCCCGTCCGCCGTCGCTTGCCGCGTTCTGAACCCGGTACCCATCCCCCGCGCAATGACCTTCGCGGACATAGAAGAGATCATAGAGAGCTTTGCCCAGGCAGCTCGTCGCGTCGTCGAGGCGGGGCTCGACATGATCCATCTGCACGGAGCCCACGGATATCTCTTGGGCTCCTTTCTGTCTCCCTACTCCAACCGCCGGACCGACCGTTACGGCGGAGCCCTAGAAGACCGTGCGCGTTTTCCCCTCGAGGTGCTGGCCGCCGTTCGCCAAGTCGTGGGCTCTGGTTTCCCCATTGGATATCGCATAAGCGCCGAGGAATACATCGAGGGCGGACTGACGATCATCGAAAGTGTGCGCTTCGCACACATGCTGGCGAATGCGGGCGTTGATCTCATTGATATTTCCGGCGGAATCTATGAAAGCAGTGACAGGATCATCCAGGGACCAGAAGCTCCCCGGGGAGGATTTGTCGAGAACGCAACACTCATCAAAAACGCAGTGGGCGAGCGTGCAGCGGTCAGTGTGGCTCAGAGGCTGAATGACCCTGAGTACGCCAACGAGGTTTTGCTTCGCAACAAGCTGGATTTCGTATCCCTGACGCGCGCGTTTCACGCCGACCCTAATTTTGTCCGAAAGCTCCGCGATGGACGCCAAAAGGAGATTCTCCCCTGCATTGCCTGCCACCATTGCACCAGCCTCTTGGAGGCGAACCTCCCGGTCGGCTGTGCCGTAAACCCGCAGGCGGCATTTGAGCGAGTTCACGCGATACAGCGGGCAATGCATCCGCGATTCGTCGTGGTGGTGGGCGGCGGCCCCGCCGGCATGCATGCTGCCCGCATTCTGGCAGCAGAAGGACACCGTGTTTCGCTTTTCGAATCCGGGAACAGCCTCGGCGGTCAGATGTGTTATTCCGCCCAAGTTGCGCCGGATCACCAAGGTCTGATCGATTATCTCCGTTATCAGCTCGCGATCCTCGAAGTGAAATGCCTCATGAACAGCTGTGTGGATGTCCCGTTTCTGGCAGCGCTGAATCCCGACGTTGTGATCGTGGCCACTGGCGCAGCTCCGGGCATCCGCTCCTTCCCGGTCCAGGACGGCGCTCGTATTCTGGACCTGTTTTCCGCATTTCATCGCAGCCCGGAGGACCAGGGCGGGAGGACGGTTCTCGTTGGAGGAGACTTCGCAAGCTGCTGCGCGGCTTTGCACTTTGCCCGCCAGAGAGATGAAGTACATATCATTGAGCCCGGATCAGCGTTCTGCGCCGACCAGTTATCGCCAGCCAACGAGCGACTCCTATCCCAGCTCAGAACGATGACCTCTATACATTTGCGACCCGAATCGACCCTAGAGGAAGCGGGACACGGCTATGTCCTGATCCAGAACGAGGGCAGGATCGAACGACTGCAAAACGTCCGACGCGTGATCGTGGGCGCCCGCGTCGCCAACAACCATCTCTACGAAGCCCTCCGGAGCGATATGCCGGAACTGGAGGTTTATACGATCGGCGACGCTGTCCGCCCCAGAGATGTGTATGCTGCTTCCCATGAGGCCGCCGAGTTGGCAGTCTTGATCCGATTACGCGCCGCAGACAGTACCGCTACAGGGGATCCGGTGCATAGGAAAACTGAAGTCGAACCCTCTGCACTCCGGCTTGCGCCATGACTCAGGGCAGCCTGCTCAATTTGCCTCGCGCTCTGCTTTCTATGGAGGAGTGCGGCATCGACGCTCTCATCGCCACGTCCCCGGTGAACGTGGGGTATCTTTCCGGGTATTTCTGCTGGCTGAATTCGCTACTCCGCGAATACATGGTAAAGCCGGGCGGTACCGGGAATTTGCCTGAAGCGTATGCCATCCTCACTCGGGATGGTTCCGCCGCGCTGGTCGTCAATGCAGTCTTTTCCCCCGATGCGGCGCGCCTCGGCGGCGTGAAGGCCTATCTTTTCGGGTCCCCAGGAGTGGATCTTTCGGAATCGCAAAAACCGGCTGCGGGAGATGAGCCGTTGTGGGCAGCACTCATGGCGTCGGATAAGTACCCTTCTGCCCTGTCCGCTTTGCATGCTGCGATTCGCGACTGTGGACTATCCGGGGGGCAAATCGGCATCGAACTAGACTCCTTTCCCCCGGAACGAGCCCAGCAGGTTACCGATGCCCTGCCGCAGGCAGATTTCAAGGACTGCACCAACCTGCTGCGTCTGGTGCGCGCTGTCAAGAGTCCAGAGGAAATCCGGCGCCTGACGCGGGCGGCTGCAATCTCGGAGGCGGCCGGATTGGAAGCTCTCGACTTAGCGCGAACAGGGGCATCCATCCGGGAGCTGCGCCAGCACTACCATACTCGGGCCGCAGCCATGGGAGCGGTCTTTGACCACTTTGCATTCAGCCCGCACGGCCTTGGAATTTCGATGTCCGCGGACTTTACCCTAAACGGGGATGACGTTCTCTATGTCGACTTTGGATGTAAATATGAAGAGTACTTTTCCGATACCGGCCTGACTCTGGCGATCGCGCCTTTATCCACTCCCCTCGAACGGAGGTATGCAGCTCTTCAGGATTCGCTGAGCGCTGGTATGCGCGAAATGAAGCCGGGAGCCAAGGCGTCCGCGATTCATCAGGCGATGGCAGACGCGTTCGCATCTCACGGGTTCGCACACTGCTTTCCGCACGGGCATGGCCTAGGGCTCGAGGTGCGCGATTACCCCATTTTGGTGCCTGATGCGGGTCTCACGATCCAAGACGGTTGTGTGCGTGTCCCTGCCGATCTCGTGATGGAAGAAGGGATGGTGAATAACCTAGAAGCGTGCGTCTTTGTCCCCGGTGCCGGATCCGTTCATATGGAAAAGACCTACCTAGTCACGGCCGACAGTTGCCGCCCTCTGGTCCCGCAGGAGCGGCGCCGGCCGTTTTCCCCACGGATGGAGGAGGGGAGGAGGGGAGAGATGAAGGGAATGGTTCAGGGCGTATGATATGCTGAAATCTAGAATGTCGATGCCTATTCGGCGAGATCGCCTTCATGATCAGGTGACCAGGGAACTAGCCGTCCGAATTCTAAACGGCACGCTAACGCCGGGCGGCCCATCCAGCACTGAAATGGATCTCTGCCGCCAATTCGGCGTCAGCCGCACGATTCTCCGGGAAGCGATCAAGGTGCTATCGGCGAAGGGACTGATGGAAGTCCGCCCAAAAACCGGTGTTCACATCAAGCCGAGGAGCGACTGGAGCCTGCTGGATCCCGCATTGCTGATGTGGCAAACTGAAGTAGGCGTCGATGAAACCTTCGTACGTAATTTCTGTCAGGTTAGGATGGTACTTGAGCCCCCGACCGCCGAGTCAGCCGCTATCACCGCTACGGACAAGGAGGTGGAGGAGATTCATAGCGCATTTCTCGCCATGGAGAATGCCAAATTTGACTTCGCTATCTTCGTCAATGCTGACTATGAATTCCACTGTGCTATCTCGCGTGCCACGCACAACGACTTTCTGATCCAGATCAATCGAATTGTGTTCGACGCGCTGCGAGGCTCGCAAAGTATTTTTCGCGAACGGCGCGATCCGGTGGGCGCCATAGCGGCCTTGGACCTGCACGGAAGGGTAGCCGAGGCGATTCGCAGGAGAAAACCCGAGGCCGCCCGCCGAGCAATGATTGAAGTGATCCGCCGCGCTGAGCGGGACATCTATTTGGCGTTCGAGAAGCCCCATAAATCGCACGTGACCCAGTCGCGTCCCGAATCCCTAGCCAAACGCAGCTAAGTAAATTGCGGTCACACCGCCATGTCTCTCCTTGTGCGAAGCCAGTCCGCAAAATCGCTTTGACGCCATGAATATTGCGGAACAAAGTGCAGCAGAGCAGCGGCTTTATCCCCCGCGATGAGCGAATCGTAACCCAGGAGGGGTCGGCGCAGCGGAACCTGCGGGTAATACCTCGCGAGCAACGCGGGTGTGGTTTCCAGAGAACAGGTCTCATGGCCTCCCAAGTGGATGACTTCGTGTCCCGCTGGCGGCCGTTCCACGGCAAGACGAAAGGCCCGCGCAACATCGCGCGCGTCCGTGACCGCCCACAAATTCTTTCGTGGCGATACGGGGCCTGGGCTGTGCCACTCATCGCCTGGGTCTGCAATGATCCTCGCATAGCGTGATTCCCACAATTGCTCCACTGTCAGCCCGCGAGCCCACCCACCGAGCACCGCCGTCTCAGCTCCTGCGCGATCGAGATACCAGGCGTTGTTCACCCGCAGACATGGAGTTGATAAACCATACGCATCGGAGTAACTCCTACACGTCTGTTCTCCTAACAATTTGCTCAAACCATAAGCATCCTGAGGTTCAGACACATGGCTTTCGTCGATCGGTAGATAGTGAGGCGCCATTGGGCGTCTGCAGTACGTCAGCCCGATAGCCGCGCCCGATGACGCAAACACCACCACGCTGACATCTCCAAGGATCGCGGCCTCCAGCACACAAGCTGTGTTTTTCAAGTTACGAACAATCAGTTCCTCCGGCGACGAGCGGCCGGGGCCGGGAATCGCCGCCAGATGAACGATAGCATCGTGCCCGCGTGCGATTCCCTTCAGGTCAGCAAGATTGCCAGCGTCGCCAGCAATCCAGTCAACTCCACAGTTGAGACCGGCTGTGCGCGAATAGCCGGTCACTGCGTGCCCTGCACTTAGCATCTCGCGACAGATGTAACTTCCAAGACTTCCGCCCGCGCCTGTAATAAGAATCTTCAGAGATGCACGCTCCGCCCGTCTTTACTCTGCCTACCTGGCTTGGGACAAAATCGAACGAACGTGTTCGGCCAATGCGTTATTCGGGTATTTCGCCAGCCACTGCTTCAATACCCTCGTGGCTCGCGCCGCGTTCCCCTCGTGCCAAAGGATCTCTCCCTCGAGCGCCTCCGCCTCCGGAGCAGCCTCGGAGGCAGGAAAGTCCCTTTCTAGAGCCCCGATGGTGGCCAAAGCACGTTGGTTGTCGCCCGCACTGGCCAGTGAAACTGCGGCCCTGAATTGCTCCTCTGGCGAAAGCTTCACCGCAGGATCCTCAAGTAGCTCCAGATACTCCTTGGCGGCCTTATCGTACAACCCGCTATCTGCAAAGGCTTGTGCTAGTTCGTCGCGTTCGGTGGTAGTTGCCGTCCCCGCAAGGACGCGAGTAGTCAAACGACCGAATTGCCGCAGTTCGGCTGTGGCTATCTTAACGTCCCTGAGAAACTGCTGCACGTCACGATATCCATAGATGGCGATATAGAGACCATCCCTGGGGTCGACAACGATGTTTGCCGGATATCCCGTGACCCTAAACTTTCTTTGCAAGGCGACGCCATCGGGATTCGACTCCGCATTCACCCTCAAGAACACGTAGCCCTGACGCAGGCTCCGCACTACTATAGGCGCCGGATACACGTCGCCGTCCATTATCCTGCACCAGGAGCACCAGTCAGTCTCCATATCGACGATCAGAAGCCGGTGCAGTTGTAGAGCCGTTTTCTGTGCCTGAACGTAGTTCCTAGCCCATTGAATCCCGCCCGTCGAAACCGGGGGAGGTTCAGCTAGGCTGCGCCCCGGGGCCAGTGCGCCAATCAGAAAGACAAATGCGAGCATCGTCCGTAGGCACACGTCAAGCTCCTAATATACCCCCAGTGGAATCAGCCGATTTGCCACAAAGCGTCTTTGCCAACGCATGGGCGCGCTATTTGAACGCAATGCGCCCCGCAGATACAACGGATAGCTGTGGGGCCCTTGGAATCGTGGCGATACATCTACCACAGTACTGCCGCGAAACGTAACAGTATACGTGGTTCCCGCAATCGTATATTTGTCCACTTCAGTATGCAATGGAAAAGTGAGAGTTACTGTGTCGTTCGGTGCTAGACCACTCACGATCAAATAGCGGCCCGCAACGCTCGTGTGTGCTGGTCTGCCATTCAGCCTGACGGCAACCGCGTGCTGATCGACCCACGCCGGGATACGGACCATCACTGTTTTAGCCAGCTTGTTATGTAAGACGACCTTTCCTTCGTAGGGCAGATAGCTATCAATGTCCATCCACGGTGAGGCCCGATTTAGAAACAGATTCACCGTTGCGACGCTTCCATCGAACCGCGTAATGCCGTCCCAAGCGTAGTAAAGTGCCGCAGAGCCGTTTCCCGTGCAGCAACCGGCAATCTGCCCGTTTTCATCGATTGCAGTGAACCCGCCCAAGCCAAAGCCCCCGCGGAATCTCTGGAATCCGGAATTGTACGCATTCGTGGTCACGCCAGCCGCTTGTCTCATTAAGTTCACGTTAATGACCTGTGCTGCCGTCAACTGGTTTCGCACGATGGAGTCAACATCGTCCCAGTAATCGCCAACCCCATCGTCGGACAGCCGCACGCCCAAGATGACCATATCGGCTACGCCGCAAATTTCATCGTCAGTGGCCAACCAGGCTGGGCGTCCAAATTTCGTCGGGTGGATCCATGCTGGAAACCATCCGACTCGGACGACTCCGTTTCGGATTCCATTGGCATATGCCTCTCGCACGAACTCCTTAAGCGAAGAATCGTGGTCGACTTCAGCAAGGTCGAGCAATGCAATAACTCCGTTCATAGTGCCATGGAAATGGCCTTCCCATACTCCGTGTTGCCATCCCGGAAATCCCTCATTGCTGGTATTGACCCACAGCGCCGGACGCAACATCTCTCGTCCTAGTTCGCGTGCCAGGTTCAAAGATGCCTCATTGCCCGTAAGTCGATAATCCAGCACTAGCGCGCTGAGGGCGCGCGCCTGATCGCTCTTTGCTGTACCCTCCTGCCCGATCTGATCCTGTGACGGCTCGTCCGGCGTATGGTACGGCGTAGGTCCTGCGGAGCCGTTCACCATGTCGTGCCAATTGCCGTTTGCGTCGATTGCACTTTGTATTGGGTAATAAGCCCGATTCTGAATGTGGATCGCATCTTTTTTCAGGCCATCGGAGAGCAGATCGATCCAGTCCAGCCACTGTGTGTTGGGGTCCCGGCCATACCAGGTATAGGCTGCGAAGGCCATCATCCCCATTCGAGCTGGATACGACATATCGTGAACTGGACTGTTCAGTGTGGACGGGTAGTTCATCTGGCCGCTGCGCTGCACCTGGGAAAGTAGCGCCCGCATCATATCGCGCTCCGTATCGAGGCCGAAGCTGCTTCCGCTCATCTCCCTCAGCATGGGGAGCGTCCTTACGCTTCTCGGGTCAAGGACGACGCCGTATAGCGCATCCGATCCTCCTTCAACATGAGGCGGATCGGCGTTGAACTTATAGCTCTGATAGATGCCGTAGAAATCTTTGGGATCGACTTGACCGATCAGCGCATTGATAGAAAGCGTTGCCCGATCGGCGAGATCGAGAGTATCCGGCACTCTGGCTTCTTCCCAAATTCCCTCTGGCCTGATCCTGTCGAGCGCAAGGAGCGCATCGGTATTCATATTGACGTCGGCCGCGCTAGGTTTGGGCGAAGCAGCCACAGATCCGTTGTCGGTGCAGAGGCAAGCAGGAACAACTCCGAGCGCCAGCCCGAAGACAAGCAACCATGGACGGATTGCGCGATTCATCATGGCAGTTCCCCCAAAAGCCAGCTCAGTACATCTGAAGCTTCAGTCAAATCGCCCGCGGAAAAATACTGCACGACGTGGACAGGCGCCTTCTCAGAGTTAATTTGCCGCGGCAAAAGTATCGGGGACACCTGGATTCTGCACCTTTGGGTGCCGTTGTGGTGGCCACCCACAAATGGTAAAGCGCCTGGGGCGCGCTCTGATCTCACCCACACTGCGGTGTGCAGAACCGGACGCCTGAGTTGCTCCGCCAGAAGCAGGGAGGACCAGCCTCCTTGCACTTCGTGATCGCAAACGAGTGTGTTCATTGGACGCAGTTCGTCTCCCTTCGTGGCGCTTTCGGTCTCCCGCTGTTCTGGGAGCCGCTTTTCCGGCATGCCGAGGCAAATGCAAGCTGGCCACCGCCGGATTTCGCGGCCGAGCCCTCAGCAATCTGATCTCACAATGATGCAGCCCCGGGGATCAGGGCCCAGTCATCATAAGAGCTCGTTGTGATTTATATCATAGTACAATATGATTGAACAGCAGTTTTAACGACTGCTCGAAAAATATGCAACATCCCCGCAGGAGTGTGTCGGGAATAGATTCTCCCGGCGAGGAAAAACCTGGGCAGGAGAGCGGCCGCGATTTAGGATGCGGGCATGAGCAAAAGCTTTCTGCCCGACGCGGTAGATCAGTCGCTGCTGTTCCCGCCATCGCTGCACGACTGGCTGCCGGAGGGGCATCTGGCGCGGTTTCTGGTGGACGTGGTGGCGGCGCTGGACCTGAGCGCGATTTACGCATCGTACGAGGAAAAGGACGGCCGCGGACAGTCGGCGTATGCGCCGGAGATGATGGTGCGGATTCTGCTGTACGGGTATGCGACAGGAGTGTACAGCTCGCGCCGGATCGAAGGGCGGAGCTATGAGGATGTGGCGTTCCGGTATCTGTCGGCGGACCAGCATCCGGACCACGACACGATTGCGGAGTTCCGCAGGCGGCATCTGGAGGCGCTGGCAGGGTTGTTCACGCAGGCGCTGT
>Ga0335075_10000467_pt1 | contig 72165 bp, 68 predicted proteins | sample Lox_Sample_24_FD_206723 | JGI IMG/M metagenome (GOLD analysis project Ga0335075, IMG submission 206723) | Soil microbial communities from Loxahatchee National Wildlife Refuge, Florida, United States - Lox_Sample_2.4 | ecosystem: Environmental > Terrestrial > Soil > Wetlands | place: USA... | reverse complement strand
CAGCCCGGTGCCCTACGGCCGCAAGACAGCGCAGGCGTTCTGCCAGCTCCTGGAGACCCTCGACCCCACCCGCCTCCCGATCCACGGCGGCGACGCCACCACCCTGGTCGTCACGATGAGCTTGGACTCGCTGCGCGCCGATCTCGGCACCGCGACCCTCGGCAACCCAGCGCCCGGCGACTCCCACGACCGCATCACCGCCGAGGAAGCCCGGCGCCTGGCCTGCACCGCAGGCATCGTCCCGGCGGTCCTTGGCGGGAAGGGCGAGGTCCTCGACCTTGGCCGGAGCAAACGACTCTTCGCCCGCGGGCAGCGACGGGCGCTGGTGCTCCGGGACGGCGAGTGCCGCGCCGAGGGCTGTCACATCCCGGCTCCGTGGTGCGAGGCCCACCATCGAGATCCCTGGTCCACCGGCGGCCGCACCGACCTCGCCGACGGGATGCTCCTCTGTTCGCACCATCACCACCGAGCCCACGACCCGATCTACACGACCGAACGACTGGCCGACGGAGGCGTCCGCTTCCACCGGCGGACGTAGACGGTGTGAGCACTTCGGTGAAGTTCTGACCGTTCCGGCTGCGGGGCGCGCTGAAGCAGAAAACACTCGCCCCGTGACCGACACTGTCCTGCCTTCGATCTTGGACGGGCTACGGCCGCTCCTACCGATGGTGGGTGCGTTGGGCCTGTTCGTGCTGGTGGTGGCTTCACCCTTGCCAGGTCGAGGACCACGGCCGTTCCAGTGTCGCGACCCGTGGCGCGGATTCCGTTTCGCAGCCCGCCACATGGTCCTGGTTCGTGCCGGTGGTCGATGTGAAGGCCCACTGTTCCTGGTGGTCGGCCGCTGTCGTGAGGAGGCGAAGGAGGTCGACCACATCTATCCGTGGTCGAAGGGCGGACCCACGGTCGTGAGCAACGGTCAAGCGCTGTGCCGCGGACACAACCGCCGGAAGTCGAACGCGCGCCCTCCCTGGTGGTACGTCCTCGCTCTCGAGCGTCGCCGAGCGGGCTACTGCCCGCCCGGCGTCGACGTACGGGTGCGAGCACGCATGAGCGCAGACGAACGCGCAGCTCGTGCCGCTTGGAGGGCGCGGCAACGCCGCTAGCTCTCGACGCGATGGGTCTCGTGTGGCGTCGTTCGGCGACCGATAAGCCAGTGCGGGGCACAGAGTCAGTCGTTGAGTGAGGTCACGTGATGGTGCAGCGAGTTCGGTGGGGAGTCGTCGGCTTGGTAGCCGCGATGTTGATAGGAATCGACGTCGGTGGCGCGTCTGCTGCGTCGACCGGGGCGTACGTCAAGGCTGCAGAGCCGGTCCAGGCCGGCGCCGAGAAGAGGGCAGGGCGCCGGCCGGTGTTGAAGGTGTCGGCCAAGGAGGTCAACGAAGGCGACCGCGTGACCCTTCGGGCCATCGTGAAGTCGCCTGCGCGGGCGACCCGTGTGACGTTGCAGAAGTTCAGACTCGGCATCTTCGGCGATCCGATCTGGGAGCCGGTCAAGGCGGCCAAGACTCGTGGCAGGCGGAAGGTCGCCTTCAAGGTCGTCGCCACCGGTGAGAACAGGGAGCGGTACCGGGTGACGGTCGCGTACAGGAAGGTGAAGCGAGTCGTCGTCTCCAAGCCCATTGCCGTGACGATCTGGCGATGGATCCCGCTCAGCGCCTACTCGCCGTACTACGAGACCCGAGGGGTGGGCTTCGGGACGCCGAGCATCGACGGGCGCGTCTACAACGGCTGGGGTGCCGCCTACTACTCCCACCTCGGGTCGTGGGAGGCGCGATTCACGCCGGGGCGGCACTGCACGTCCTTCAAGGCAGTGCTCGGGGTCGGGGACATCTCTGGCGACGGATCGTCGGGCCAGATCGCCTTCACTGCTGACGACACTCCCGTCTACACCTCGCCCGTACTGACTCCGGGCATGAACGTCTCTGTGACGGTCTCGCTAGCCAGGCCGTACCGGTTCGGCATCCAGCTGTCCGACACCACACCCGGCGGGACCTCGGGCGGCGACGAGGTCGAGTCCTGGCCCGTCCTTGGCGAGCCCGCGTTCCTGTGCACCGGCGTGTGATCGTGCTCCGGTCGGTCCGGGGTGGCCCTGGCGAGCCAGAGATGTGCGGATTCCCGGCCGTGCGGTAGCGACCTCTGAGAAGGTGCGTCGGTGACGAATCAGGGCGTGCGCGGCATCGCTGAACTGGCCGCATGGGCGCTCGGCATCGCCGGCGTCATTCTGCTGCTCGACGCTGGCCGTCGCGACGACTGGATCTTCCTGGTCGTCCTGGTCGGCGGCATCGGCCTCATCGTGCGCATCCTGGTGTGGACCGTCCGCTTGGACCGGGCGGACAACCGATTCACCCGGTTCTGCCGTCGCCACGACGATGCCATCTTCTGGACGATCGTCCCCGTCGTGGTGGTGCTGATGTGGACCACCACGACGGTCGACTGGTGGACCGTCGTGCTCACGGTCGGCATCGGGATCGGGGCAGTCGGGCAGCTTTGCTCCCGCCGCTCGTCAAAGGGCAGTGGCGCTGACTGAGTCCCTACTTCGCGCGGATGAACAGATTGGCGGCAACGGTCTGGGTGCCGTTCTGCCAACCGTGCTCGTAGGAGACGTCGACTCCTTCGGCTCGCATGTTGCCGCGATGGTTGACGGTGATCGCGGCGACCAGCTGCGCGGGCCTGCCGGTACCGAGATCGAGCTCGATGCCGGGCACCACGGGTTCAGGGTTCGGACACAGGTGCGAGAACGTCGTGGCGTCGACGACGCCGATGGCACTGGAGTCTGGCCGGTCGGTGTCGAGGGCGCACACGAAGAACCGGGTGCGGGCGTCGGCGCTGTTCTCGACCACCTTCGCCGATGCGCTGGTGATCGTGATCGAGGCGCTGTCGTCCGGGTCGGGAAACGTCACGCCGGCGTACGCGGTCTCTCCGGGTCGGAGCTTCATGGTCGTGGTGCCGACGTCCGACAGTGCGTCGGGGTGGGTGTGCCAGTGCCACGCCGCTGCCGCGCCCGCGATCCCGACCACCGCAGCCGCGAGGCCGGCGGCGGTGGCGAGCCGCCTGCGTCGAGCGTTGCTGGTGACGGCGTCGGTCGAGGAAACGGCGTCGTCGGCCTCGGGGTGTGACGTCACGACCGGAGCCTAGAGTCCGCCGGCCGACTCCGCTGGGTTCTCGCGCTGGTCGGCGCGACGCCGAGCGCGGTAGGCGCGCGTCTTGAGCTTGTTGCCGCAGCCGTACTCGCAGTAGTGCCGCGAACGGTTCTTCGACTGGTCGTAGTAGGCCCACCGGCACTCGTCGAAGGCACAGATCTTGAGCCGCCACCAGAGGTCGCTCGCCCGTGCCGCGTGAGCGGCCAGCGCGATGCGGGTCAGCGCGCCCGCGACGCCGTCCTCGGCCGGGGCGACGGCCACGCCGCCGCCGTCCCACTGCAGGCGGACGGACAGCGTGCCGAGGGTGTCGTCGAACGTCGTCAGCGGCGCCTCCTCGGCGGCGTGGTTGAGCTCGAACGCGGCGTGCAGACCCTCCCGCAGTCGCACGGACGCCTCGCGCTCTGCCTCACCGGCCGTGGCGCCGCCGGCGAGCAGACCGTGACCGACCAGGAAGTCCGTCAGGCCGGCGGTGGTGGCGAGCTCGTCGGTGCCGAGCTCGTGGTCGAGGGTGTTGACGAAGTCGCGGAGCAGTGCGGCCGGCGGGGGAGTCCGGTCCTGCGCGCTGTCGTCGGCGGGCGAGGGTTGGCGTGCCACGACACCAGTGTAGGCCGATTGGTGGTTGCGCTCGCCGGAACACCGGCGTAGCGTTTTTGCTGGTGTCGAGGAGGTAGCGATGGGTCACCACTACGGATATGTGAGCGAGCAGCTGATCACCGGGGAGCTGATCCCGCGGCGGCGACGGCGTACGCGCCCGCCCGACGGGACCGTCCCGAAATTGACCGTCCAGGGGATGCGCTCGCGGCCGGTGCGGGGCGACAGTGGGTGGGTGAGGAGGTAGCGGACCATGGCCGAGATCCTGAAGGGCCGCTTCACCGCGGACACCGGCTTGCTGGGGAGCGAGGTGATCGTCTTCCTGATCGGGATGAGGATCAACAAGCCGTGGAAGGTCCGGGCCTGGTGGCCGGTCTTCGTCGCGATGCCGAAGATGCTGAGCTACCTCGCCCAGCATTCCGAGAAGGGCCTGCTCGGGTACCAGCAGGCACTCCTGCCGGCGCCGATGGTCGTCCAGTACTGGCGCTCCTTCGACGACCTCGCGCGCTTCGCGCGGGACAGCACGGACCCCCACCTCGAGCCCTGGCGGCAGTTCAACAGGCGCATCGGCGCCTCCGGCGACGTCGGGATCTGGCACGAGACCTACCGGGTGCAGACCGCGGACATCGAGACCATCTACGGCAACATGCCGGCGCACGGGCTGGCTGCGGCCAGCGCCGCCGTGCCGCTCCGTCGGGGCCGCGACTCGGCCGCTGCCCGGATCGGCGCCAGCCAGACCGACGACCCGGCACTGCCGCCGTACTGACCGTGCATCACCGCCAGGTCAGGCCCGCGGATCCGTAGGCACTCACGTCGCCGAGCGCGTGGCGACCGTCGAGCAGAATCGGCGGGGGCACGGTGCGCAGCGCGCCGTACGGCGAGTCGACCGTCACGGTCGGCACGTCGAGGCTCACCTCGGGGGCGGCGGAGCGGGGGAGCCCGAGCAGCTCCCTGGCCGCTCCGAGCAGGCTGGTCCGGACGACTCCGCCGTGGCCCCGTGCCAGCAGCGAGATGACCTCGGCGGCCAGGACGTGCCCGGTGGCGTGGTCGAGCGCCTGCACCGGCAGCGCTCCGGGGCGGCTGCCGTCGCCGTACAGGTCGGCGATGCCGGTGGCCGCCTGCACGATCGAGTCGAAGCCCCGTCGGTCCCGCCACGGACCGTGCTCTCCCCAGGCCGACAGTGAGCCGACGACCAGCCGGGGACGGTCGGTGGCCACCGTGTCCGCGTCGAGGCCGTACGCCGCCAGGGCGCCGGGACGGTAGCCGAGGAGCACGACATCGGCGCTCGCCAGCAGTTCGTGTCGCAGGATGTCGGCGTCGACGGCCAGGTCGACCTCGACCGATCGCTTGCCCATGCCGTTCGACAGGTACTGCTCGAGCAGCTCCGGCGTCCGGGGTGGGTCCACGCGGAGTACGTCGGCTCCGAGGCACGCGAGAACCTGCGAGCAGGTCGGACCGGCGATGACGCGGGTGAGATCGAGTACCCGCACGCCGGCCAGGGGCAGACCGCCCGTCAGCGGTCGCAGCGGTGCGCGTCGGGCGCCGACCGAGGTCGTCCACCACGGATCGGCCGCCGTCGCGCGGCCGTGCGGATGCGTCGCCCACTCGCGCTCGGTGCGCACGACCGTGGCGATGCCTCCGGCGGCCGTGACCCGCCGCTCGATCTCGTCGGTCGCGAGCCGGGAGATCGCGTCGACCAGCTCCTGCTTCGAGGAGGCGCCGAGGGCTCCTGCGATGGCGGCCGCGTGGTGGGGATAGTTGCCGTGCAGCCGCACCCAGCCGTCGTACGCCTCGAAGAACCCCGAGAACGGCGCCCAGCCCTCGGGCTCCCGACCCGCGATGCGCAGGTGGTCGACAGTCGCGAAGGAGGCCGCCACGAGTTCCGGAGTGGTCGAGACGTCGATCGCCAGGTCGCGAGCCGCGGCAACGTCGCGCGTCGCGGAGCAGACCCGGCCGACGGCGTCCAGCGCGAGACCCTCGACGTCCAGGGGGCCGGACCACCAGCGCCGCACAGGGCGCGTCCTCCGGTCGGTCACGACGGCACCTTCCCACACCGGCGCCTCCGTCAGTCGGCGTCGACCACGGGTGGCGTGCCGAGTGCCTTGGCCATCAGCACCTCGTCGCGTACGTCGTCGGCCGCCAGCCGGAGCGCGCGGGGCCAGCGGCCGACCTCGCGCCAGCCCTGCGCCTCGTAGTAGCCCTCCAGTCCCAGGCCGCCCCGTGCCGCCAGCCGCAGCTGCTCCACGCCCAGCTCGTCGCGGGCGTAGCCCTCGAGGGACGCCATCAGGTCGCGGGCGATCCCTCGCCCTCGATACCGGGGCAGGGTCTGGAGCCGCTCCACCGTCGCCCAGTGCGAGACCAGGTACGACGTGCTGCGCCGGAGCACCACCCAGCCCTGCACGGCTCCGTCGGAGCGCGAGCGGAAGAGCACGCACCGGCCCGGGTCTAGTTCGGACGCCAGCTCGTCGACGGCCGGAGCGACCTCGGCGACGTCGACGGGCGGGAACGGGAAGCCGACGGCACCACCCGCGTTGGTGACGGCGACCCAGCAATCGACGAGTCCACGCCGGTCGGGACCGTCGAGCTGGTCGGGGCGGACGAGGACGTCGATCACGTGCCGGATCCTCTCAGCCCGTCGCTCGGGCGTAGCCGATTCAGTCGATCACCTCGTGTCGATCCGCCGCGATCGGGTTCACCAGCGTTCCGGCGTACTGCAGGGACGAGGCCTGGTCGGTGATGTCGACCATCTCGAGGGTGTTGAGCAGCTGCAGCCGGTTCAGGCAGCTGTGCCTGAACTCCGGGCGCTGCAGGTCGTAGGCCTCGACCTGCGCGGCCAGCTCCGGGTGCTCCTCGGCGTGCTGCTCGACGCAGCGGCGTACCTCGGCCCAGAACTCCGCCTCGGGGAGGACGCCGTCGGTGTCGAGGATCGCGGCGAGGTGGCGCAGGAAGCCGTCGAAGACGTCGGTGTGCAGCGCCAGCGCCTTGATGTCCTGCGGTACGTCGGCCCGGACCCGCTCGACCTCCTCGGGCACCGCGATCGAGGAGTCCATGACGCAGACCTCCTCGCCGACGTCCTTCATCAGCGCCCGGACGGGAACGTGGTCGCGCAGCACCAGCACCAGGTTCTCGCCGTGCGGCATGAACGCGAGCTCGTGGGCGAGCAGGCAGTGCACGATCGGGCGGACGTAGGCGTGCAGGTAGCTGCGTACCCAACCGCTCGCATCCATCGGCGACGCCTCGATCATCGCGGTCACCAGCGCGGCACCGGACGCGTCGCGGTGCAGCAGCGACGTCATCGACGCGAGCCGCTCGCCCCGCGACAGCAGCGGCACCGGGCTCTCGCGCCACAGCGCCGCGACCATCTTCTGGTACGGCGAGCGCACGTCCAGCGCGTGGAACGCGTCGCCGGTGTAGCCGATCGCGGCCCGCTCGCGCAGCACCGTGAACCCGCAGCCCTTCAGCGTCGGGTCGTCCTCGACGAGGCGGTGCACCCAGTCGTTGATGGCCGGCGTCGCCGCCATGTAGCGCGGCGACAGGCCACGCTTGAAGCCCATGTTCTGGATCGACAGCGCCGTCTTCACGTAGTGCCGCTCGGGCCGGGTGGTGTTGAAGAAGGTGCGGATCGACTGCTGCGCGCGGTAGTCGTCCGGGCCGGTGCCGAGGTGCACGAGGTCGCGCCGGGCCAGGTCGGGCGCGAAGGTGATGGCCAGCTGGTGGCGCCACTGCCACGGGTGCACGGGCACGTAGAGGTAGTCGTCCGGGTCCAGGCCTAGCCCGCGCAGCACCGCGGAGAACGACGCGCGCACCGACGCGTCCAGCTCGCCGTCGTACAGCCGCGCCTCGGAGAGGTCCTGGCCGAGCGAGAGCCGGGTGAGCGAGCGCCGGGCGGCCAGCCACTCGAGCCGGACCGCCGACCCCGTCTCGGGCGCGTACGCCGCGTAGTCGGCCAGGTCGTAGCCGATCCGGCCGTTGTTCGCGACGAAGCCGGGATGGCCCTCGGTCATCGCCGCCTCGAGCTCCTGGTAGTCGGCCTCCAGCAGCTGCGCGACGCTCGCCGACGAGTGTGCGAGCTTCCAGCAGGCGCTGGCCAGCGTGCTCGCCAGCTCCTCCAGGTACGTCGGCAGCAGCGGGTCCGGGATCCCGAGCGGCCCGGCGAACTCCGCGACGAAGGCCTGCACGTCGAGGTCCGCGGGCGCGCCGTCGACCCAGCGGGTCAGCGAGTCCTCCTCGATCGCCCAGTGCTCGAGGGCGAGCCGCCGCGCCCGGAAGGTGTACGACGACCCGCCGTCCGGCGCCGCGAGCCGCCAGGCGTCGGCGTCCGCGACGGGCGTCACGATCCGCTCGTGCGCGTACTCGCTGATCGCCTTGGCGACCAGGTGCCGCTGGGCGGTCGCGAGCCGCTCGGGCGACAGGTGCGCGGTCGGACCCTCGAACGCCGACCGCGTGCAGAACGACAGCGCGGCGGTCTTCGAGCCCAGGTCCACGACCCGCGCGACGACGAAGCCGAACGCGGCGTTCATCGCGCCGATCCGGTCGTTGCGCACGTCCGGCTCGACCACGACGCGTCGTACCGAGGTGTCGGCGAAGCAGTGCTCCATCACCGCCCGGAAGACCAGCCGGGTGAAGCCGGGGACGGGCGAGTCCGTGGGCGCCACCAGCACGTGCATCCCCAGGTCGCCGGGGGCGATCTCGGGGAGCGAGGCAAGTGGCGAGTGCGCCGGGTCGTAGGTCTCGGCGAGGAACGCCGGCTCGCCGTCCACCCGGCCCAGCCAGGCCTGGTGGTGCGGGTCGGCGACGATCCGGGCGTACTCCGCGGCGACCTCGTCGACCGAGGCCCCCTGCATCTCCCAGTAGACCGAGCGCGGGTGGGTGACCCAGGCGTGCACCAGCGCCAGGTCGCGGTCGAGGTCGAGCGGTTCGAGCGTGGCCTTCATCAGCGGGCCCTCCTCAGGTGGTCGGGGACGCCGAAGCTCTGCACGGCGATCCGCTTCTCGATCGGGTAGACCTCGCGGCCGGTCAGGGCGGCCACGAGCACGGAGTTGCGGTAGGCGCCCATGCCCAGGTCGGGCGCGACGAAGCCGTGGGTGTGCTCCTCGGCGTTCTGCACGTAGATCTCGCGGTCGCCGTGGTCGACCGAGTACGTCGGCGACGCGGCGAACCGCCCCTGGTCGTCCCACCGGATCCGGTCGCGCACCGGCTCCAGGAAGTCCGGCACCTGCGCGGCGTACCCGGTCGCGAGCACCAGCCCGTCGGTGCGCAGGCCGAAGCGCTCGTCGGTCTCCTCGTGGTGCAGGTCGAGGTCGTACGACGTGCCGTCCCACCTCGCGCCGGTCACGGCGGTGTTGGTGACCAGCGTGGTGCGCGGACCCTCTCCCTGGACCCGCAGCCGGTAGTGCAGGTCGAAGATGTCGTCGACCAGGTCGCCGCTGATGCCCTTGTAGAGCGAGCGCTGCTCGCGCAGCAGCCGGGCGCGCGTCAGCTCCGGCAGGTCCTGGAAGTACGCCGTGTACTCCGGCGAGGTCAGCTCGAGGGTGAGCTTGGTGTACTCCATCGAGAAGAACCGCGGGCTGCGGGTCAGCCAGGTCAGCCGGTAGTCGTGGTCGGGCGACTCGGCCAGCAGGTCCTGGTAGATCTCCGCCGCGCTCTGGCCGCTGCCGACGATGGTGATCGACTCGCGCTGCTGCAGCTCGGCCTTGTGGTCGAGGTACTGCCCGGAGTGGATCGCCGGCCCGCCGGCCTCCCGCACGCAGTCGAGGATCCGGGGTGAGGTGCCGACGCCCAGGACGATCCGGCGGCCGCGGAAGGTGTCGCCCGCGGCGGTCGAGACGACGTACGCCGTCCCGTCCCACTCGACGCTCGTCACGGTCTGGCCGAAGCGGACCGAGTCGAGCCGTTCGGCGGCCCAGCGGCAGTAGTCGTCGTACTCGCTGCGCAGCGGATAGAAGGACTCGCGGATGTAGAAGGGGTAGAGGTGGCCGGTCTCCTTCAGGTAGTTCAGGAACGACCAGCGCGACGTCGGGTCGGCCATCGTCACCAGGTCGGCCAGGAACGGCACCTGGAGCGTGGCCTCGTCGAGCAGCATGCCGGGGTGCCAGGCGAGGGAGTCGCGGGCCTCGAGGAAGACCGCGTCGACGTCCTCGACGGGGTCGAGCAGGCAGGCCAGGCCGAGGTTGAACGGGCCGAGGCCAATGCCGATCACGTCCCTCATGCCGCGGCCTCCTCGGTCAGCTCGCGCCCGACCTCGACGAGCCGGCCGGTCACGCTCAGCACGTCGTCGAGGGTCGCGAGCGGGTTGAGCAGGGTGAGCTTCAGCCAGCAGCGACCGTTCACCTTGGTGGCGGCGACCATCGCGGTGCCGCGCTCGTAGACCACCTGCCGGATCCGGGGCGCGAGCAGGTCCGCCTCGTCCTCGCTCATGCCCGCGGGCCGGTAGCGGAGCACGAGCGTGCTCAGGCCGGGTTCGGCGCAGAGCTCCAGGTAGGGGTCGTCCGCGAGCGCGTCGTAGGCGTCCCGGGCCAGGTCGACCACGGTGTCGACGTACGCGCCGATGGTGTCGGGGCCCATGGTCCGCAGGGTCAGCCAGAGCTTCAACGCGTCGAATCGGCGCGTGGTCTGGAGGCTCTTGTCGACCTGGTTGGGGTGGGCCGCATCCTTGGGATTGAGGTAGTCCGCGTTCCACGTGACGTGGCCCAGGTGGCGCCCGTCGCGGACCAGCAGCGCGCTGGCGGAGACCGGCTGGAACCACGTCTTGTGGTAGTCCACGGTCACCGAGTCGGCGTGCTCGATGCCGACGAGCAGGTGCCGACGGGTGGGGGAGACCAGCAGGCCGCCGCCGTACGCCGCGTCGACGTGCAGCCAGGTGTCGTGGCGCCGGCAGAGCTCGGCGATCGCGGCGAGCGGGTCGATCGCCCCGAAGTCGGTGGTGCCGGCGGTGGCGACCACGGCCATGGGGGAGAGGCCGTACGCTGCGAGGTCGTCCAGCGCGCCGGCGAGCGCGTCGACGTCCATCCGCCGGTCGGGACCGACCGGGACCGCGACGACGGCGTCCGCGCCGAGCCCGAGCAGCCGGGCCGACTTCTGCACGGAGAAGTGCGCGTCGGCGCTGGCCAGGATCCGCAGCCGGGACAGCGCGTGCGGCCCGCCGTGGGCGGTGCGCGCCAGGGCGCGGTCGCGGGCCAGGTGCAGGCCCTGCAGGTTGGACTGGGTGCCGCCGCTGGTGAAGATGCCGTCCGCGCCACGGCCGAAGCCGATCCGGCCGTTGGTCCAGTCGACCAGGTGCCGCTCGACGAAGGTCCCGCCGACGCTCTGGTCGAAGGTGTCGAGGCTGGAGTTCACGGCGCTCACGAACACCTCGGCCAGGAGCGCGGGCAGCACCACCGGGCAGTTGAGGTGGGCGGCGTACGTCGGGTCGTGGAACCAGATCGCGTCGTCGAGGTAGACCCGGCTCATCTCGGCCAGCGCCTCGGCGGCGTCGCCGAGCGGGGCGTCGAGGTCGACGTCGGCGATCGGCTTCGCGGCCTGCTCGGGCTGCACGCCCGTCGCCGGTCCGGTCAGCCGACGCATCGTGGCGGCGAGATGGTCCACGCCGAGCCGCATCGCGTCGACGTACCCGTCGAGGTGGTCCGGATGGAACAGGTGCTGCAGCTGGGCAGGGGAGGGTGACACCGAATCGGTCCTTCCGAGCAAGGAAATTAGGTTAGGCTCACCTTATTGCTCGAGAGGGAGGCGTCCGCAACCCGTCCTCCGCCTGGTGGGACGTGCGCTGCCGCCGGAGCTCCGCGAGCCGCTCGCGGAGCTCGGGATCGGTCATCACCAGCCACACCAGGCCGCAGTCCTCCGGCCCGGTCACGCCCGGCTCGCACAGCGAGCACGGCTCCCCGAGCCGGATCGGGCACTGCGGCACCGGCTTCCCCATGCCTCCAGCCTGCGCCGGGCGGGGCCGTGCCGGAAGGGTCGGAAGTCCCGACTCAGGCGTGCTTCCGCAGGGCGGCGCAGGCCTCGTCGTACGTCGCGACCAGCCCTGGCCCGGCCGGCTCCCGCGCCCACCGGTCGAGCGCCACCCGCAGGACCGCCGAGGTGGTCTCCAGGACGACGCGGGCGGTGAGCGCGTCGTGGCCCAGATCGATCAGCATCCGCTGCGTCCGGCCCAGCCGCTCCTCGTCGACGGCGATCGCCGCGAGCAGCAGCCGCGGCTCGCGGGGGACCAGGCGCCACAGTCGCAGCGCCTCGCGGCCGGCCTCGCTCCGGCCGTCGTCGAAGGACGCCAGCACCTCGCGCCAGAGCCGCTCGAGCTGCGGGCCGAGTCGCTCGCCCGGGTCGAGGGCGGCGAGCGCCTCGTCGACCCGGCGCTCGATCTCGGGCTCCGGGATGAGCGCGGCCCGCTCCTTGGTGGCGGCGTACCGGAAGACCGTGCGCGGCGAGACGCCCGCCTCCCGGGCGATGTCGTCGACCGTGGTGCCGTCGACGCCGTGCTCCTCGAAGAGGGTGAGCGCCGCCTCCCGGATCTCCCGCTCGGTCCGGTGCCGCCGGCGCTCGTGCAGGGCCTCGGGCGTCATGCCGCCAGGGTAGCGGGAATGTTGTCAGCCCCTGCCGTGTTGGCAGTCACTGCCACACTGGCCATCGCTGCCACCGCTCGACAGGAGAACCGTGTCCGCCACCGCCGTACCCGCCCGTCCCACGCTGCCCCCGGGCGTCCGCGTCGGGCCGCTCGTCGCCCTGCTCGTCGGGTCCGCCTTCGTCGTGATCCTCAACGAGACGATCATGGGCGTCGCGCTGCCCGAGCTGATGAAGGAGTTCGGGGTCGAGGCGACCAGCGCGCAGTGGCTGACGACCGCGTTCCTGCTGACGATGGCCGTGGTCATCCCGGTCACCGGCTGGCTGCTGCGCCGCTTCACCCTGCGCCAGGTGTTCCTGGCCGCGATGATCTCGTTCACCATCGGCACGGCGCTCGCCGGTGCCGCGCCGACCTTCGCCGTCCTGGTGGCGGCGCGCGTCGTGCAGGCCGTCGGCACCGCGCTGATGATGCCGCTGCTGATGACGACGATCCTCACCATCGTCGAGCCCGAGCGCCGCGGCCGGATGATGGGCACGATCTCCATCGTCATCTCGGTCGCCCCGGCGGTCGGCCCCACGATCTCCGGCATCGTCCTCGACCAGCTCGACTGGCGCTGGATGTTCTGGTTGGTCCTGCCGATCGCCCTGCTCTCCCTCGGCCTCGGCGCCGCCTGGGTGCGCAACGTCACCGAGCCCGTCCGCGCCCCGCTCGACGTCCTCTCGGTGGCGCTCTCCGCGCTCGCCTTCGGTGGCCTCGTCTACGGCCTCAGCAGCATCGGCGAGTCCGCCGCCGGCCACGCGCCCGTGGCGCCGTGGATCCCGCTCGTGATCGGCGCGGTCGCGCTGGCCGCGTTCGTCGGGCGTCAGCTGGCGCTGCGCGACCGGGCACTGCTCGACGTCCGCACGTTCGCCAGCCGCACCTTCTCCGTCGCCGTGGTCCTCGTGGCGGTCAGCATGATGGCGCTGTTCGGCACGCTCATCCTGCTGCCCATCTACCTGCAGTCGGTGCTCGGCCTGTCGACCCTCGACGCGGGCCTGGTGCTGCTCCCGGGCGGGCTGGCGATGGGTCTGCTCGCCCCGGTCGTCGGTCGGCTCTTCGACCGCGTGGGTCCGCGGCCCCTCGTCGCGCCCGGCGCCGCCGTCGCGTCGGTCGCGCTGTGGCTGATGACCACCTTCGACCCGAGCACCGGGCGCGGCGACGTGATCGGGGTGCACGTGCTGCTCAGCATCGGCCTCGCCCTCATGTTCACGCCGCTGATGACCTCCGCGCTCGGCTCGCTGCCCCAGCACCTCTACGCCCACGGCAGCGCCACCGTCTCGACGCTCCAGCAGGTCGCCGGCGCCGCCGGAACCGCGCTGTTCGTCACCGTGATGACGCGCGGTCAGGTCGCCGGCGTGGAGGACGGCCTCTCGGTCGTCGAGGCCACGGCCGACGGCATCCACACCGCGTTCCTCTACGGCGGCGCGATCTCGGCCGCGGCGGTGCTCATCGCCCTCGCCGTACGACGCCCGCAGCCTCAGGTCCTCGAAGCCGCCTGAGCGACGACGTCGAGCAGCCGCTCGCACTCGGCCACCAGCCGGGCGCGCAGCGGCGCTCCGCGCTCGGCGAACCCGCGCTGCGCCTCGGCGTACGCCGCCTTGCCGGCCGCGGTCTCGATCGGGACCGGCTCGAACCCGAGGTCGGCGAGGTCGTACGGCGAGGCGCGCATGTCGAGCACCCGGATGTCGCGGGCCAGCTCGAAGCAGTCCGCGACCAGGTCCGAGCTGATCATCGGCGTGAGCCGGAAGGCGTGCTTGTAGAGGTCCATGCCGGCGTGCAGGCATCCCGGCTGCTCGAAGTCCGGCCTGTCCTGCGCGGTGGGTCGCAGGGTGTTGAGCCCGACGGCCGACGGCGTGAAGAAGCGGTACGCGTCGAAGTGCGAGCAGGCGATCCGGTGCGACTCGACGACCGCGTCGGTGCCGGCGCCGCCGAGGCGCAGCGGCCAGTCGGCGTGCCGGGTCTCGTCGTCGGCGAGCCGGTGCACCATCGCCCACTCGTGCAGACCGAAGCAGCCGAAGCTCGCCGGCCGCGCGGCGGTCGCGGCCAGCAGCCGGTGCAGCGACTCGAGCATCGGCCGCTGCGACTCGACGTACGCGGAGGTCACCGCGCCGTCGACGTACCCCTTCAGGCCGTCGTACTCCGGCGCGTCGGCGAGCCGGACGGCGTACCCCGGGTGCCAGCGGCGCAGCTGCGCCGGACGCTGGGAGTAGTAGGTGAACAGGAAGTCGTGCACGGGGTGCTTGACCCCGGACTCCCGGCGGGCGAGGTGCGGCGCGAGGAACGCGTCGACCCGCTCCGCGTGTGCGGCGGCACACGCGCGCCAGGTCGCCTCCTCCAGCACCTCCACGGGGCTCGAGCCTAGGCGGATAGGGTCGGAAGGTGCGCATCGCGAGGTTCACCACGGGTGAGGACCCCCAGTACGGCGTCGTGACCGGGGAGGTCGACGAGTTCGGCCAGCCCAGCGAGGACAGCGTCATCGTCGCGCTCGCCGGCGACCCGCTGTACGTCGGCGTCAAGCTGCTCGACACCGAGCACCGACTCGAGGACGTCCGGTTGCTCGCGCCGGTGCTGCCGCGGAGCAAGGTCGTGGGCATCGGCCGCAACTACGCCGCCCACGCCGCGGAGCTCGGCAACGAGGTCCCGGCCGAGCCGATCATGTTCCTCAAGCCCAACACCAGCGTCGTCGGACCCGGCGACCCGGTGTTCTACCCGCCGCAGAGCAGCGAGGTGCACTACGAGGGCGAGCTGGCCGTCGTCATCGGCCGGATCTGCCGCGACGTCCCGCCCGAGAAGGCCACCGACGTCATCCACGGCTACACCATCGCCAACGACGTGACCGCCCGCGACCTCCAGCGTCGGGACGGACACTTCACCCGGGCGAAGGGCTTCGACTCCTTCTGCCCGCTCGGTCCCTGGATCGAGACCGACCTGGACCCGCAGACCTTCAGGGACGGCGTCCGGGTGCAGACCCACCTCAACGGCGAGACCGTCCAGGACGGCAGCACCGCCGACATGGTCTTCGACATCCCCACGCTCGTCGCCCACGTCTCCAGCATCATGACGCTGCTCCCGGGCGACGTCATCCTCACCGGCACCCCCGAGGGCGTCGGTCCCATGAACGTCGGGGACGAGGTCGAGGTCTCGATCGCCGGCCTCGGCGCCCTCACGAACACCGTGAAAGCAAGGTAGAAGCAGCTCATGACCGTCCCCACCGGCCCGAACGTCCGCGTCCGCATGGCGCCGTCCCCGACGGGCAGCCCGCACGTCGGGCTCGTCCGCACCGCCCTGTTCAACTGGGCCTTCGCCCGCCACCACGGTGGCACCTTCGTCGTCCGCATCGAGGACACCGACAAGGCCCGCTCCACCCAGGAGTCGTACGACTCGATCGTCGACCTGATGCGCTGGCTCGGCCTCGACTGGGACGAGGGGCCCGAGGTCGGCGGACCGCACGCGCCGTACTTCCAGAGCGAGCGGAGCGAGCTGTACGCCGACGCCCTGGTCCGGCTGCGCGAGTCGCGCTTCACCTACGACTGCTACTGCACCAACGAGGAGGTCGACGCGCGTCGCAAGGCCTCCGGCTCCAAGGTGATGGGGTACGACGGCTTCTGCCGCGAGCTCACCGACGAGCAGGTGGCGGCGTTCCAGGCGGAGGACCGCCGGCCGGTCGTCCGCTTCCGGATGCCCGACGGCTCGATCACCTGGACCGACCTGGTCCGCGGCGAGGTCACCTTCGAGACCCAGTTCGTCCCCGACTACGCGCTGTGCCGCGCGAACGGCGACCCGCTCTACACGCTGGTCAACCCGGTCGACGACGCGCTGATGGAGATCACCCACGTGCTGCGGGGCGAGGACCTGCTCTCCAGCACCCCGCGCCAGATCGCGCTGTACGCCGCCCTCACCGAGCTCGGGATCGCTCAGCGGACGCCGGAGTTCGGCCACCTGCCCTACGTCCTGGGCGAGGGCAACAAGAAGCTCTCCAAGCGCGACCCGGAGGCGCACGCGCTGGCCTACCGCGACCAGGGCTTCCTGCCCGAGGGCCTGCTCAACTACCTGGCCCTGCTGGGCTGGTCGATCGCCGCCGACCGCGACATCTTCACCCTGGCGGAGATGGTCGAGGCGTTCGACATCAAGGACGTCAACCCCAACCCGGCGCGCTTCGACCTGAAGAAGGCCGACGCCATCAACGGCGCCCACATGCGCACGCTGTCGGTGGAGGAGATCACCCACCGCGCGCTGCCGTTCCTCAAGGAGGCCGGCGTCGTCGGCGACCCGGTCGGCGACGCCGACGCGCAGCTGCTGGAGCAGGCCATGCCGCTGGTGGCCGAGCGCATCAACAAGCTCACCGAGGCGGCAGGGATGCTCGGCTTCCTCTTCGTGGACGAGGACGCGTTCACCCGCGACGAGACCGATGTCGCGAAGGTCCTGGACGAGGACGGCCTGCGGGTCGTGCAGGCGGCGTACGACGCCGTCGAGCCGCTCGCCCAGTGGTCCACCGCGGCGCTGCAGGAGGCGCTGCAGGCGAAGCTCGTCGACGAGCTCGGCCTCAAGCCGCGCAACGCCTACGGCCCGGTCCGGGTGGCCGTCACCGGGAAGCGGGTCTCGCCGCCGCTGTTCGAGTCGATGGAGCTCCTCGGTCGCGAGCGGAGCCTGGCCCGGCTGCGCTCCGCCCTGGGCTGACGGGGTTCGTGGAGGGAGCCGCCGGGATGAGTGACACGGCGATCGACGGCGGGGGACTGGCCTACCACCGCCTGCAGCGGCTCGGGCCGTGGTCCTGGTGGCGCCCGGTGCTGGGGGTGCTCGGCCTGCTGGTCGCCTTCGTCGTGGTGGTCCCGGTCGTGGTGCTGGTCGTGTTCACCGCAGGCATCGTGGTCTCGGGCGCCGACGTCACCTCGACGGTGGAGCGGATGCTCGACACCGACCGGGTCACCCCGCTGGCGTTGGCGTACCTCAACGTCGCCATCGGGGCGATGATCCCGGTCACCTGGCTGCTGATGCGGGCGCTGCACGGCCTGCGGCCGCGCTGGCTGGCCTCGGTGGCCCCCCGGATCCGCTGGCGCTGGCTGGCGGCCTGCTTCGGCCTCGCCATGGCCTCGCTGGTGGTCACGCTGATGGTCGCCGCGCTGCTGCCGGCGCGGGCCGAGGGGGCCGAGCTGGGCGGTGGGCTCAACGACTTCACCAGCACCACGCGCGACTTCCTGCTCATCATCGCGCTGCTGACCCCGCTGCAGGCCGCGGGGGAGGAGTACGTCTTCCGCGGCTACCTGACCCAGGCGTTCGGCGGGCTGGTGCGCGCGCCCTGGCTGGCGGTGCTGGGGCCGGCGTTGCTGTTCGCCCTCGCGCACGGCGCCCAGGACCCGCCGGTCTTCTTCGACCGCTTCGCCTTCGGGGTCGTCTCGGGCCTCCTGGTCATCCTGACCGGCGGCCTGGAGGCGGGCATCGCCATGCACGTGCTGAACAACTTCCTGGCCTTCGGGGTCGCCCTGGCGTTCGGCGAGATGGCGACGGTCCTCAACCCCACGGGCGGCACCTGGTGGAGCCTGCCGGTGACGCTCACCCAGTCGCTGTCGTTCCTCGGCCTGACCGTGCTGGTTGCCCGCGCGACGGGCCTGCAGACCCGCACCGAGAGGCTCGTTTTGGAGGCGCCCGGACCTCGCGTGTAGTGTTTCCTCTCGGTTCGGAGACGAGCCGGAGCGCCGTTCGCCGGCGTGCCATTGGGATATGGTGTAATTGGCAACACGACTGGTTCTGGTCCAGTTATTCTAGGTTCGAGTCCTAGTATCCCAGCGAGATCGAGGAAGTTCCGAAGCCGGAAACGCCCCGATTTTGAGTGAGACCGAGACTCTGGTTAAGGTTTCGCACAGCTCGCAAGAGCAAAGCCCCCGTTGTGTAGCGGCCTAGCACGGCGCCCTCTCACGGCGTTAGCGCCGGTTCGAATCCGGTCGGGGGTACACCACCAGCAGGACCCGGATCCACCAGGATCCGGGTCCTGCTGCGTTGTGCGCTGGTTCCCGGACGGGCTAGCCGCAGAGCCCCGCGGCGCGGGCCTCGGCCTGCTCCCTCTCCTGCTCGGGCGAGGCCGTCGCACCGGCGGTCGGCGTCGGGGACTGGCTCGTCGGAGGCTTGGCGGCGCTGATCGAGCCGCCTCCGAAGTTGCGCCCCAACGGCGCGTCGGCGGCGATCCGCTTCCACAGCCGGTCCGCGTCGGCGGTCCACTGCAGCCGGTTCGCGTCGAGCGGGTACTCCTCGATCGGCACGGTGATGAACCGGATCTCGCCGAGGTCGGTCTCGCGGAACTGCATCGCGAGGTCGGCGAGGTCCTTGACCGTGTCGAGGTCGTCGTCGACCTGGATCGAGCCGACGACGGCCCGCAGGAAGTTGCGGACCCGGTTGGGCCGGCTCAGCGTGTTCGCCGACATCACCTTGTTGATCATCGAGGCCACGAACGCCTGCTGCCGCTTCATCCGGCCGATGTCGCCGGTGACCGAGAGTGTGTAGCGCTCGCGCACGTAGTCGCGGGACTGCCTACCGTCGAGCTCCTGGGTCCCGGCGGGCAGGAAGATGTTGTGCTCCGGGTCGTTCACCTCCTGGGGGATGCAGACCTGGACGCCGTCGACGGCGTCCACCATGTCCTCGAAGCCGCGGAAGTCGACGACGATGAAGTGGTCGATGAAGACGCCGGTGAGCTCCTCGACCATCTGGATGGTGCACAGCGGACCGCCCCGGGCGAAGGCGGTGTTGAACATGACCGCCTCGGCGCCGGGCACCGTTCGGCCGTCCTCGTCCAGGCAGTCGGGACGGTCGACCATCGCGTCGCGCGGCAGGCTCACGCCGTACGCCTCCTTCCGGTCGGCCGAGACGTGCAGCAGCATCGTGGTGTCGGACCCGCCCCCGCCCGCCTCGCCGTCGATCGCACAGCCCTCGCAGCTGCGGTCGTCGGTGCCCATGACCAGGATGTTGAGCGGCTCCTTCGGGCCGTCGGCCTCCGGCTTGTCCTCGTCCGAGTGCGGGATCTCCAGACCCGGTTTCAGGTCGGCGTCGAGCTGGCGGACGACCGCCCAGACGGTCGTGGCGGTCACCAGGGCGACGACCAGCTGGGTGACGAGGATGACGGTGAGCACGGGGGAGAGTCGGCGGCGACGGGTCGCGCTGGATCGGATCGCGCTGGGTCGGGTCGCTGGTGCCGGCTCCGCCGGCGGCTGTACGTCGTCGGCCACGGGATCATCGTGGCACCCGGATGCCCGGATACCGGGCGGATCGGGGCATCCCACGCACGATTCTTGCCATTCTCTCAGCGAGCGGGCTCGGTACGACGGTGTCCGATTTCCGCCAGACGTTGTCGGTGGCGTGGGGGAGGATGACGTCATGACACCGAGGCCGACGGCGCAGACGAGGCAGGCGGGGCACCTCGACCCCGAGTCGTGCTACCGCGCGGTGAAGTCGCGCGACCGTCGCTTCGACGGGGTCTTCTACACCGCGGTCCGCACCACCGGCATCTACTGCCGGCCCAGCTGCCCCGCCCGCACCCCGGGGTACGCCAACGTGACCTTCCACCCCAGCGCGGCGGCGGCCCAGGCGGCCGGCTACCGCGCCTGCAAGCGCTGCCTGCCCGACGCGACCCCCGGCAGCCCGGACTGGGACGTGTCCGCGACCGCGGCCGGTCGCGCGATGCGGCTGATCGCCGACGGCGTCGTCGACCGGGAGGGCGTGGACGGTCTCGCGCGCCGGGTGGGCTATACCCCGCGCCACCTCAGCCGGATCCTCACCGCCGAGCTGGGCGCGGGCCCGCTCGCCCTGGCCCGCGCCCGGCGGGCACAGACGGCCCGGGTCCTGATCGAGACGACCGCGCTGACACACACCGACGTCGCCTTCGCCGCGGGCTTCTCCAGCGTGCGCCAGTTCAACGACACGATCCGCGAGGTCTACTCCGCCAGCCCGACCGAGCTGCGCGGCCGTCGCGGTGGCTCCCGGGCGACGACCGGCACGGTCGCGATGCGACTCGCGGTCCGCACCCCGTTCGCGGGCCGGGCGCTGCTCGACTTCCTCGCCCACCACCTCATCCCGGGGGTCGAGGTTGCCGGACCGGGCTGGTACGCCCGCACGCTTGACCTCCCGCACGGGCCGGGCACGGTCCGCCTCGACGTCGACGACGCCACCGCGGGCGGCGAGACGGCCTTCGTCACGGCGACCTTCGCGCTCGCGGACCTGCGCGACACGACCGCCGCCGTCGAGCGGGCGCGCCGCCTGGTCGACGCCGACTGCGACCCGCTCGCGGTGGACGACCACTTCGCGGGCGACGCGGTCATCGGCCCGCTCGCCCGGGCGACCCCCGGCCTGCGGGTGCCGGGTCAGGTCGACGGCGACGAGGTCGCGATCCGCACCGTGATCGGCCAGCAGGTCAGCGTGGCCGGGGCCTGCACCGTCACCGGCCGGTTGGTCGCCGAGCACGGCACCCGCGTCGACTCGGACATCCCCGGACTCACCCACCTGTTCCCGTCCGCCGCCACCCTGGCGGCCCTGGACCCGGAGACGCTGCCGATGCCGCGCTCGCGCGGACGGGCGCTCGTCGGAATGTGTGCGGCGCTGGCCGCCGGCGAGGTCGCGCTCGACCGCGGCCCCGACCGCGACGTCGTACGCCACCGACTGCTGGAGCTGCCCGGCATCGGGCATTGGACGGCCGACTACGTCGCGATGCGGGCGCTGGCCCACCCCGACGTCTTCCTGCCGACCGACGTCGGCGTCCGCAACGCCCTGGCCCGTCTGGGCCACGAGCCGGCCGTGGTGGTCGCCGCGAGCGATCGCTGGCGACCGTGGCGCTCCTATGCCCTGATGCACCTGTGGAACACCCTCATGCCACCCGTCCCCGTCATCCCTGAGGAGAGCTGACCATGTGGACCGTCATCGACTCGCCGGTCGGCGAGCTCCGGCTCGTCGAGCGCGACGACACGATCGTCGCCATCGAGTTCTCGCCGTTCCGCGACGGCGACGGCCGGGTCCGCGGCGACCGCGACGACGCGCACCCGCTGCTCGTCGAGACCGCGCGCCAGCTCGGCGCGTACTTCGACCGCGACCTGACGGAGTTCGACCTGCCGCTGGCCCCGGTCGGCAGCGACTTCCAGCGACGGGTGTGGGACCAGCTCGTCGCGATCGGCTACGGCGAGACCGCGTCGTACGGCCAGGTCGCCCACCGGCTCGGCATGACCAACGCGGCGTCCCGCGCGGTGGGCCTCGCCAACGGCCGCAACCCGATCCCGATCGTGATCCCGTGCCATCGGGTGATCGGCGCCAACGGCACCCTCACCGGGTACGCCGGCGGGCTGGAGCGCAAGCAGCTGCTGCTTGAGCTGGAGCAGGACGCCCTGTTCTGACGCCGTGCCGGGCCGGCCTGTCAGGCTGGGCGCCATGAGCGGCTGGCAGACGCATGCGACCCGGACGGCGTACGAGAACGCGTGGATCCGGGTGCGCGAGGACGACGTGACCCGTCCCGACGGCAGCACCGGCGTGTACGGCGTGACCGAGGTCCGCCACCCGGCGGTGTTCATCGTCCCGGTCACCGATAACAGTGAGGTGCTGCTGGTCCGGCTGTTCCGCTACACGATCGGGCGCGATTCCCTCGAGGTGCCGGCCGGTGGCTCGGACGGCCAGGACCTGCTGGTGGCCGCGCAGCGCGAGCTGCGCGAGGAGACGGGACGTACGGCGCAGACCTGGACCCGGCTCGGGAGGGTCTTCTCCCTCAACGGGGTGGCCGACGCCCCGGCCGAGGTGTTCCTGGCCCGTGGCCTCGCGGACGTCGGCGGGGGCAGCCTCGAGGAGGAGGGGATCTCCGAGGTGCTGGCGGTGGCGTGGGACGACGTGCTGCGGATGGTGCGCACCGGCGAGATCCACGACAGCGAGACGATCTCCTGCCTGATGCTGGCCGGTCTCGAGCTGGGCCGGATCGGCTGACGGCCCGGAGTTGCTACTCCGCGGCCGCGCGCCGCAGTGACTCGGAGAGCCGCTCGGCCGCGGCGAGCACCGCGGGGGCGTGCATCCGGCCGGGCTGGCGCGAGAGCCGCTCCAGGGGGCCGGAGACCGAGACGGCGGCGATGATCTTGCCGCTGGGGGAGCGGACGGGCGCGGACACCGACGCGACGCCCTGCTCGCGCTCGCCGACGGACTGGGCCCAGCCGCGGCGGCGGATGCCGGAGAGTGCGGCCGCGGAGAAGGCGGCGTTCTGCAGGCCGCGGTGCATGCGCTCGGGGTCCTCCCAGGCCAGCAGCACCTGAGCGGCCGATCCGGCACGCATGGTCAGCTGCGAGCCGACCGGGATGGTGTCGCGCAGGCCGCTGGGCCGCTCGGCCGCGGCGACGCACACCCGGTGCTCGCCCTGGCGTCGCCACAGCTGCGCGGACTCGCCGGTGATGTCGCGCAGCCGGGCGAGCACGGGACCGGCCGTGGCGAGCAGGCGGTCCTCACCGGCGGCGGCGGAGAGCTCGGCCAGCCGGGGACCGAGCACGAAGCGGCCCTGCATGTCGCGGGCGACCAGCCGGTGGTGCTCGAGCGCGACGGCGAGACGGTGCGCCGTCGGGCGAGCCAGCCCGGTCGCGGCCACCAGGCCGGCCAGCGTCGCCGGTCCGGACTCCAGTGCGGTCAGCACCAGTGCCGCCTTGTCGAGCACGCCCACGCCGCTGGAGTTGTCCATATGCCAATACTCCCGTCTCGGATCATGGGATGCAAGGGGTGTGATCAGTCCCGCACCGCTCGACCGGCGGAAGGACGCTCTCGGATTCGGCGTCTTGCATATCGAGATTCACGTCTCAGATCATGGGATCGGCGGCGTACTCTCTAAGAGTCGGAAGCAGCACGTCACGAGGGAGTGATCATGGGCAGGACCCTGTCGGAGAAGGTGTGGGACGAGCACGTCGTGCGATCGGCCCCCGGAGAGCCGGACCTGCTCTACATCGACCTTCACCTCGTCCACGAGGTGACCTCGCCGCAGGCGTTCGACGGCCTGCGCATGGCCGGCCGGACCGTGCGTCGTACCGACCTCACCCTGGCGACCGAGGACCACAACGTCCCGACCCTGGACTGGGACAAGCCGATCGCCGATCCGGTCTCGCGCACCCAGATCGAGGCGCTGCGCAAGAACTCCGACGAGTTCAGCGTGGTCAACCACAAGCTCGGTGACGCCGACCAGGGCATCGTGCACATCATCGGCCCGCAGCTCGGGCTGACCCAGCCCGGCATGACGATCGTCTGCGGCGACAGCCACACCAGCACCCACGGTGCGTTCGGCTCGATCGCGCACGGCATCGGCACCTCCGAGGTCGAGCACGTGCTCGCGACCCAGACCCTGGTGCAGGCCAAGCCGAAGACGATGGCCGTGACCATCAACGGCAGCCTGCCCGAGGGCGTCACCGCCAAGGACATGGCGCTCAACCTGATCGCCCACGCCGGCACCGGCGGCGGACAGGGCTACATCGTGGAGTACCGCGGGCAGGCCGTCCGCGAGCTCTCGATGGAGGGCCGGATGACGCTGTGCAACCTCAGCATCGAGTGGGGTGCGAAGGCGGGCATGGTCGCGCCCGACGAGACCACCTTCGCCTACATCCAGGGCCGCCCGCACGCGCCGCAGGGCGCCGAGTGGGACGCCGCCGTCGCGCACTGGAAGACCCTGGTCACCGACGAGGACGCGGTCTTCGACAAGGAGATCGTGCTCGACGCCTCGACGATGACGCCGTTCGTCACCTGGGGCACCAACCCGGGCCAGGGCGCGCCGCTGGGCGCCAGCGTGCCGGCGCCGTCCGACTTCGAGGACGAGCAGGACCGGATCGCCGCCGAGCGTGCGCTGGAGTACATGGGCCTCGAGGCCGGCACCCCGCTGCGCGAGGTCCAGGTCGACACCGTGTTCATCGGCTCCTGCACCAACGGCCGGATCGAGGACCTGCGGCTCGCCGCCGAGGTCATCAAGGGCCACAAGGTCGCGGAGAACACCCGGATGCTCGTCGTCCCGGGCTCGGCGCGGGTGCGCCTGCAGGCCGAGGGCGAGGGCCTCGACGTGATCTTCAAGGAGGCGGGCGCCGAGTGGCGCGGCGCCGGCTGCTCGATGTGTCTCGGCATGAACCCCGACACCATCGCTCCCGGTGAGCGCAGCGCGTCGACCTCCAACCGCAACTTCGAGGGCCGGCAGGGCAAGGGTGGGCGCACCCACCTGGTCTCCGTGCCCGTCGCGGCGGCGACCGCCGTCCGCGGCACCCTCTCCTCACCCGCCGACCTGCAGCCCGCCGCGGCGACGAACTGAACGGGAGCTGACATGGACAAGTTCACGACCCACACCGGCGTCGCCGTCCCGCTGAAGCGCAGCAACGTCGACACCGACCAGATCATCCCGGCCGTCTACCTCAAGCGGGTCACCCGCAACGGCTTCGAGGACGGCCTGTTCTCCGCCTGGCGGGGCGACCCGACGTTCGTGCTCAACAACCCGGTGTACGACGGCTGCTCGGTGCTCGTCGCCGGCCCCGACTTCGGCACCGGCTCCTCGCGCGAGCACGCCGTCTGGGCGCTGCAGAACTACGGCTTCAAGGTCGTCATCTCCGCGCGCTTCGGCGACATCTTCCGCGGCAACTCCGGCAAGGCCGGGCTGCTCACGGCCAAGGTCGACGAGAAGGTCGTCCAGAAGCTCTGGGACTTCCTCGACGACAACCCGGGCGGCTCGGTCACCGTCGACCTGGAGTCGCGCACCGTCCGTGCCGGCGAGGGCGTCGACGCGATCGAGGAGTCGTTCGACATCGACGACTACACCCGCTGGCGGCTGCTGGAGGGTCTCGACGACATCGGGATCACCCTCGGCCACGAGGCCGACATCGCGGCGTACGAGGCGAAGCGACCGAGCTGGAAGCCGGTCACGAAGCTCGCCTGAGGTCGCGCGCCCGACCCCCGACTCGCCCCCAGTCCGCGTCCGGACTGGGGGCGAGCCGCGTCTCGGGGGCGCCTGGTCCGCCGTCGTCGCCGCGCAAAAAAGTTGCCTAGACGGGCGGCGTGGTGATTGTGAGGGGGGCCACGAATACCTAGCGTGCGAACGAGAAAGTCGAGCACGGGCTCGGCTCGAGGTGCATTTCCGAAGGGAAGACCGTGAACAAGTCACAGCTCATCGACGCGCTGGCGGCGCGTTACGAAGGGAACAAGAAGGCCGCGGCCCACGCGCTCGAGTCCGTCCTGGACACGATCACCCGCGAGGTGGCGAAGGGCGAGAAGGTCGCGATCACCGGCTTCGGGTCGTTCGAGAAGAAGGTCCGCGAGGCGCGTTGGGTGCGGAATCCGCAGACCGGCGAGCGGATCAAGGCGAAGAAGAAGGCGGTGCCGAAGTTCACGGCCGGTGCCGACCTGAAGGGTGTCGTCTCGGGGGCGAAGAAGCTCCCGAAGCTGACCCTGGCCGCTGCCAAGGCCGGACCGGCCGCGGCCAAGAAGGCCGCGACCCCCGCGACGAAGGCCACCGCGACCAAGGCCGCGGCTCCGGCGAGGAAGACCGCGACCGCGTCCAAGTCGACCGCGTCCAAGTCGACGGCCGCGAAGAAGTCGGCGCCGGCGAAGAAGGCCACGGCCACGAAGGCGACGGCGACCAAGAAGGCGACGCCGGCCAAGAAGACCACCGCCACCACCGCCTCGGCGAAGAAGGCGGCCGCACCGGCCAAGAAGGCGTCGACGGCGAAGAAGACCTCGGCGGCCAAGACCTCTGCGGCCAAGACCACGACCGCCAAGACGGCGGCCACGAAGACGGCCGCCGCCAAGAAGGCGCCGGCGGCGAAGAAGTCCCCGGCCAAGAAGACGGCCGCCAAGAAGTCCTGACCGACCGACCACGACGGGGCCGCCTCCAGCCGGAGGCGGCCCCGTCGCGTGTCAGAGGTCCGCGGCGAGGGCGCGGGTGCGCGGACCCACGCCCAGCGCGACCGCGGTGCGCAGGTCGTCGAGGTCGTCGACGTCGCAGCGCAGGGTGGTCGCGTCCAGGCCGACCGCGAAGGCCCGCTCGTCGTGGGCGTCGCGCGACCCCGGCCCGAAGCGCGGCTCGAAACGGTCCCACTCCGCGGTGTACAGAGTGGTGCCGGTGCCGGCGGCATCCGGGACGTACGCCGGCTCCTCGCCGACCTGCGCCAGCGCGGCGTCGAGGTCGGCGGACCGGAGCGCGGGCAGGTCCGCGCAGAGGGCGACCGGCTGCAGGTCCGGCCACCGGCGCCTGGCCTCCGCCGCGGCCTGTCGCAGGCTCGCGTTGAGGTCGCCCGTGACGCCGTCCGGGATGGCCGGGCAGCCGAGGGTGGCGAACCGGACGGAGAACGCCGCGTCGTCCGTCGCGACGAGCACGGCGCCGACGTACGCGCTCGCCATCCCGGCGGCGACGGTGTCGAGCGCGAACGCCGCGGCGAGGTCGCGGCGTACGTCGTCGGGCAGTCCGAGCAGGCGGGACTTCCCGCGGGCCGGTGGCTTGACGGGCACGAGCAGCGCGAACCGACGGTGCGCGGCGGTCGGCGCTGAGGGAGGACGGGACATCGGGTCGATCCTGTCAGGTCGTGGTGCCGGACCGTGCGGCACCGACCGAGTAGCCTGCGTTCGGGCGTGGGGGACGTCAGCGCGAGCCGGAGGACAAGACGAGGGAGCACGTGAAGGTACGCAAGCTTCAGCAGCGACGTGGCTGGGCATGGCATGTGGCCGTCCCCATCGTGAAGCCCGTGCTGCTGGCCACGACCACCCACGAGTGGACCGGCGGCGAGAAGATCCCCGCCACGGGCGGCTGCATCCTGGTGCTGAACCACATCTCCCACGTCGACCCGTTCACCGCCGCCCACATCGTGTGGGACCACGGCCGGGTGCCGCGCTACCTCGCCAAGTCGGGGCTGTTCCGCAACCGGGCGCTCGGCTTCTTCATGCGGGCCGCGGGCCAGATCCCCGTCGAGCGACTCAGCGTCAACGCCGTCGGGGCGTACGACGCGGCCGTCGCGGCCGTGCGCGCGGGCGAGTGCGTCGTGGTCTACCCCGAGGGCACCATCACCCGCGACCCCGGTGGCTGGCCGATGACCGGCAAGTCCGGCGCGGCCCGGATCGCGCTCGCGACCGGCTGCCCGGTGATCCCGATCGGCCAGTGGGGAGCGCAGGAGCTGCTCGCGCCGTACGCGAAGAAGCCCGACCTGTTCCCGCGCAAGCGGATCCGGATGATCGTCGGCGACCCGGTCCCCCTCGACGACCTGCTGGCGCAGGAGGTCACCCCGCCGGTCGTCCAGCAGGCGACCGCGCGGATCATGGCCGCCGTGGTGTCGCTCGTCGAGGAGATCCGGGGCGAGACCGCCCCGGCCGAGCGTTTCGACATGCGCAAGGCAGGGGTGCGCGAGATCGGCAACCCCGGCCGTCCAGAGCCGCACGAGCCGGGGGAGGACCCAGCATGAGCCATCCCAGCACCGGCAAGGTCGCCGTCCTCGGCGCCGGGTCGTGGGGCACCGCCTTCTCGATCGTGCTCGCCGACGGCGGCAACGAGGTCACCATGTGGGGACGTCGCGAGGAGGTGTGCGAGGCGATCAACGACCGGCACGAGAACGTCGAGTACCTCCCCGGCGTCCAGCTGCCGCCCACCGTCTCGGCGACCCACGACGCGGAGAAGGCGCTCGCCGGCGCGGACGTCGTCGTGCTCGCGGTGCCGTCCCAGTCGCTGCGGGCCAACCTCACCGAGTGGGCGCCGTACCTGCCCGACGACGCGGTGATGGTGTCGCTGATGAAGGGCGTCGAGCTCGGCACCCTCAAGCGGATGAGCGAGGTGATCGCGGAGGTCACCGGCGCCGGACCCGACCGGATCTCGGTCATCAGCGGGCCCAACCTGGCCAAGGAGATCGCCCGCCGCGAGCCCGCCGCCTCGGTCGTCGCGTGCGAGGACGAGGACGTCGCCCGGATGCTGCAGGCGCGCGTCCACTCGCCGGCGTTCCGGCCCTACACCTCGGTCGACGTGCTTGGCTGCGAGCTGGGCGGCGCCTACAAGAACGTCGTCGGTCTCGCGGTCGGCATGGCGGTCGGCCTCGGCTTCGGCGACAACACCACGGCGTCGGTGATCACCCGCGGGCTGGCCGAGACCGCCCGGCTCGCGATGAAGCTCGGGGCCAACCCGCTGACCCTGATGGGGCTCGCGGGCCTCGGTGACCTGGTGGCCACCTGCTCCTCCCCGCTGTCGCGCAACCGCACCTTCGGCGAGAAGCTCGGCCAGGGCATGACGTCGGCCGAGATCTACGCCTCGACCCGCCAGGTCGCCGAGGGGGCCAAGTCCTGCGCCTCGCTGCGCGCCCTCGCCGAGCGGTCCGACATCGACGCACCGATCGCCCAGCACGTCGACGACGTCGTCGCCGGCCGGCTGACCGCCAACGAGATGATGGACGCCTTCATCGCCCGCGACACCAAGGCCGAGACCGACTGACCGCCGACCCGGCGTGAATGTGGTGCCCACCCGGCGCGAACTCGCGCCGGGTCGGCGGTGAGGGTGGTCAGGGGAGCTTGGCCAGGGCCTGCTCGAGGTCGGCCCAGAGGTCCTCGACGTCCTCGATGCCGACGGAGAGCCGCACGAGGGCCTCGGGGATGGTGGCCGGCTCGGCCTTCCAGCGGCGCCGGCGCTCGAAGGTCGACTCCACGCCGCCCAGGCTGGTCGTGTAGACCCACAGCTCGGTCGAGTGGGTGAGCAGGTCGGCGGCCATGGCGCCGCCGGCGAGGACGATCGAGACGATGCCGCCGAAGCCGGGGTAGCGGACCTCGGCGATCGCCGGGTGCTCGGCGAGCCGGGAGGCCAGCTCGGTGGCGCTGCTCTGTGCCCGCTCGACGCGCAGGTGCAGCGTGCGCATGCCGCGCAGCGCCAGCCAGGCCTCGAACGTTCCCGGTACGGCGCCGAGCAGGTCGCGGCGCCCCTTGAGTACGCCGTACAGCTCGTCGTCGGCCGTGACCAGAGCGCCCATCAGCACGTCGCTGTGACCGGAGAGGTACTTCGTGGCCGAGTGCACCACGATGTCGGCGCCGAGCTCGATCGGCTTCTGCAGCAGCGGCGTGGCGAAGGTGTTGTCGACCACGACGTACGCACCGGCCTCGTGGGCGGCGGCGGCGATGGTCTCGATGTCGGCGATCTCCAGCGCGGGGTTGGTGGGCGACTCCAGGACGACGAGGGCCGCGTCCTCGCACGCGGCCACGCAGGCGGCCGTGTCGGTCACGTCGACGAGCGCGGTGGTGATCCGCCCGCGCGCCTCCAGGTCGCCCAGCTGGACGATCGTGCCGTTGTAGGAGTGGGCAGGAGCGACCACCTTGCCGCTCTGGCCCACGAGGTCGAGGACCACCGAGATCGCGGCCAGCCCGGACGAGAAGGCCAGCGCGCGGCCGCCCTCCAGCGCGCCCAGCGCGGACTCGAAGGCCTGCCAGGTGGGGTTGCCCCAGCGGCCGTACTCCCGATCGCCGCCCCCGACGAACGTGGAGGCCATGGTGATCGGGGTGTTCAGGGGCTCGTCGGCCTCGTGCGGAGGGCGGCCGGCGTGGACGGCGAGCGTGGAGGGCAAGGGGTGGTCGACCATGGGTCACAGACTAGGGTCGGTGGCCATGATCGCCCTGACCCTGGCCGAGATCGCCGCCGTCGTCGACGGTGCGGTGGCACCGGAGGTCGCCGAGGTCACCGTCACCGGTCCGGTCGTCATCGACGGCCGCGAGGCGCGGCCGGGCAGCCTCTTCGCGGCGTTCGTGGGCGAGCACAGTGACGGCCACGAGCACGCGCCCCAGGCCGCGGAGCAGGGCGCGGTCGCGGTGCTCGGCAGCCGGCCCACGGCGCTCCCGACGGTGGTGGTGGAGGACCCGCAGCGGGCGCTCCAGCTGCTCGCGGCGTACGTCGTCGCGCGGGTACGCCGCGCGGGCGGCCTCACGGTGGTCGGGATCACCGGGTCCCAGGGCAAGACCTCGACGAAGGACCTGCTGGGTGCGGTGCTGGGCCGGGTCGGCCCGACCGTTCTCACCCGCGGCTCGTTCAACAACGAGCTGGGGATGCCGCTGACCGCGCTGGGCGTCGAGGCCGACACCCGGTTCCTGGTGCTCGAGCTCGGCGCTCGGGGGCGGGGCCACATCGCCGACCTGGCGCGGCTCGTGCCGCCCGACGTCGGCGTCGTCCTGAACGTCGGCCAGGCCCACCTCGGCGAGTTCGGCTCGCGCGACGCCATCGCCGTCGCCAAGGGCGAGCTCGTCGAGAGCCTGGCCGAGGACGGTACGGCGGTGCTCAACGCCGACGACCCCCGGGTCGCGGCGATGACCACGCGCACGCAGGCAGGCGTCGTCACCTTCGGGCAGGAGCACCCGGCCGACGTCCGGGTCGAGGAGCTGACGCTGGACCGGCTCGGCCGGCCGTCGTTCGTGCTCGCGACGGCGCAGGACCGGGTGCCGGTCACCCTGCAACTGGTCGGCGCCCACCAGGCGCTCAACGCGGCCGCGGCGGCGACCGCCGCCCTGGCGCTCGGGCTCACGCCCGAGCAGGTGGGTGAGGCGCTCTCCGCTGTCGCGACCCTGTCGCAGTGGCGGATGGAGCTGCGCGAGCTCCCGGGCGGCATCACCGTCCTCAACGACTCCTACAACGCCAACCCCGACTCGATGCGGGCCGGCCTGGACGCCCTGGCCGCGATCGGCGCCGACGCGTCGGTACGCCGGACCGTCGCCGTCCTCGGCGAGATGCGCGAGCTGGGCGAGGACAGCGACGCCGAGCACGTCGCCATCGGCGAGTACGCCGCCCGCGTCGGCGTCGACCAGGTGCTGGTCGTGGGCGAGCCCGCGCGGGGCATCCACCGCGGCGCCGAGAGCGGGAACGCCACGGCCAGCGTCTTCGTCGCCGACAACGCCGATGCCGTCGCCTGGCTGCGCGAGCACCTCGGCGCGGGCGACGCCGTACTCCTCAAGGCGTCGCGGGGGGCGCGCCTCGACGAGGTCGCCGCGACCCTTCAGTAATGTCGGGCGACATGGCCGACGCTTCCCCCGCCCCTGCTGATCCGCCGCGCCCGAAGGTGCGGGTCGCCCTGCTCTTCGGCGGTCTCTCCGGCGAGCACGGCGTCTCCACCGCGACCGCCGCCGGGGTGATGAAGGCGATGGACCCGGCCAAGTACGACGTCCTGCCGGTCGGCATCACCCGGGACGGACAGTGGGTACTCGCCGGGGGCGACGCCTCCCGGTGGGAGCTCACCGCCGGCGGGCTGGCCGAGGTGACCCCCGACGCCGGCCGGGCGGTCACCGGTCTGGCCGACCTGGGCGAGGTCGACGTCGTCTTCCCCCTGCTGCACGGTCCCTTCGGCGAGGACGGCACCGTCCAGGGCATGCTCGAGCTCGCCGGGGTGCGGTACGTCGGCGCCGGGGTGCTGGCCTCGGCCGTCGGGATGGACAAGCACTACATGAAGCTGGTCTTCGCCGGTCACGGGCTGCCCGTCGGGCCGTACGTCGTCGTCCACCCGCGGGACTGGGAGCAGCGCCGCGACCAGGTGCTGTCCCGCGTGCAGGAGCTGCGGTTCCCGGTGTTCGTGAAGCCGGCCCGGGCGGGTTCCTCGCTCGGCGTCACTCGGGTCGAGGACCCCAGCGGGTTGCCCGACGCCATCGAGGAGGCGCGCTACCACGACCCGAAGGTGCTCGTGGAGCAGGGACTCGAGGGCCGCGAGATCGAGTGCTCGGTGCTCGGCGGTCGTGGGGGAGCGGCCCCGCGTGCCTCGGTGCCCGGCGAGATCGTCGTCGACCACGACGCCGCCGAGTTCTACGACTTCGACGCCAAGTACCTCAGCGCCACCCAGGCCCGCACCGAGGCGCCGGCCGACCTGCCCGACGACGTGAGCGAGCGGGTGCGCGACCTGGCGGTCCGGGCGTTCGAGGCCATCGGGGGCGAGGGGCTCTCGCGCGTCGACGTCTTCGTGCAGCCCGACGGCGAGGTCGTCCTCAACGAGATCAACACGATGCCCGGTTTCACGCCCATCTCGATGTACCCCAAGATGTGGGAGGCGACCGGGCTGGCCTACCCGGAGCTCATCGACGAGCTGATCCAGCTGGCCCTGGAGCGCCCGACCGGCCTGCGCTGAGCGCGGTCACTGCGCGAGCAGGTCCTCGGGGTCGGCGCCCTCGGCCACGCCCTGCAGGGCGTCGATCCACAGGTCCATCGCGGCCAGGTTGTGGGCGATCAGCGGGGAGACCAGCGCGGCCAGGACGGCATCGTCGACGTCGGCCTTCCCGAGGTCGATCGAGGTCCGGAGCCGGACGTCGCCGTCGGTCGTGTCGATCTCGAACGACCCGACGGTGAGCCCGTAGTTGGCGTGCGTGAGCACCGCGGCCACCGCCTCCCGGCGGTCCTCCGGCACCTCGTCGGGCAGCAGGCTGTAGAAGGCGATCTGCTGGTCGTCGGGGTCGACCTGGGCCACGAACGGCCACGGGGCGTCGCCGTCGGAGGGCTCCAGGAGCATGCCGCCCGGGTGCTCGTCGTCGAGCTCCACCTGCCACTGCAGGCCCTGGAGCACGGCGACGACGCGGTCGAGGAGCGCGCCCACCTCAGCCTCCGATCCCGGCCAGCTGGCCACTGACGATCTCCTTGATGGCCGACTTCCGCCGCTTGAACTCCTCCTGGTGCTTGGCGTTCTTGCGGTACGTCTCGTCGGTCTTCAGCTTCTTGTTCACCTCGTAGAGCAGGTCCAGGTCCTTGTCGTCGATCCGCGCGATCGCCCCGGCCAGGTTGGTCTCGGCGATGATGTGCAGGATCTCCCGGGCGCGCAGCCGGACGGTCGCGTTGTCGCTGAGCAGGCACGTGATCAGGTCGTCGACCTTCCGCTTGCACTGCAGGGTCAGCTTCTTGATCAGCGGCGTGGCCTCCGCCTTCGTCATCACCCGCGCCGTCTTGGTGACCGCCGCGCCGCCGACCATCTTGGCGGCGTTCGTCGGGGTCGCGCCCTTCACCGGCGCCGAGCCGGGGTCGGGGACCGGCGTGGGGCCGGGGGTGAAGATCTTGGTGAACTTCGCCTCGTCCCAGCCGGTGTCGTTCATGATGAGCTGCTTCATCTGCTCGTAGGTGTCGCGCTCCTCGACGTAGGCGTCGTACGCGTCCTTGCGGTCCTGCCACGCGGCGAGCGCCTGCTGGTGGGCCTGCTCGTGCCGCTCCGGCGCCGAGACGGCCGCGTTGAGGGCGCCGCGGGCGGTCTTCTGCTGCTTGTCGACGTTGCCGAAGAAGAACTGCTTGGCCCCCCACAGGACGCCGCGATCCTTCTGGCCGCCGTACTCCATGTCGTTCTTGGCGGTACGCAGCTTGTGCACCCGGCGGCCGCGCTTGACCAGGCTCTTGAGGCCCTTGTAGAGCGCGGACCCGGCCTTGAGGGCCTTGCCGGTGGCCTTGGTGGCGCCGAAGTCGCCGGCCGCGGTGAAGGTGCCGACGGCGTCGGCGTAGTGACCCGCGGCCTCGATGCTGTTGACGGTCGCCGTCTCGCCCTTGCGGCGCTGGCCGAAGCTCGCCACCTTGCCGAGGTCGCGCATCTGCTCGTAGTCCTGGGAGCCCTCCTGGCGGGTGCCGCCGGCCTTGAGGTCGTCCTCGTACTTCGTGCGGAGCTTGGTGCCGTAGCCGAAGTCCTTCTTGCCGGTGGTGCGCAGGAAGGCCAGGAACGCGGTCTTCTCCGCCGCGTGCTCGGTGGCCTTGGCCCAGTCGGCGGTGAGCGGGTTGAACGGCGCGGGCGGCGGAGGAGGAGGCGTCGTGCCGGACTGGATCGGTGCCGAGATGACCGGGGTGGGCGGGCCGGACGGCTTCTTCTTCGTCTTGGCGGCGTCCGGGTCGGGAGCGGCGAGGTCGAAGCTGCCGACCGCGGCCAGGCCACCTGCATGCGCGACCCAGGCGACGTGGAACTCGTGCCACCGCTTGCGGTCGCTGCCCTTGACCTTGCCGCCGGACTTCAGCGCGGTGGCGAACTCGCCGAACCGCTCGGCGCGGACGTCCTCGGGCAGGAACGTGTCCTGCTCGCGCTTGACGTGGGTCTTCTGCCGGCCGAGCTTGCCGGAGGCGACGCTGTCCTCGATGGCCTTCTTGGTCTTGACGGTGCCCTGGTAGGCGTTCAGACCGACGTCGACGAACGGGATCTCGCTACCGGCGATCTCCATGAAGGAGCTCACCCCGGAGGTGATGTTGCCGCCCCCGCCGAGGAGGTTCGTCGCGGCCGACTCCATCTGCTGGGCGCCGAGGTTCTTCCCGATCGAGTCCTGGCTCGGCCCGCCGCCGAGGCCGAAGTCGTAGCTCTGGTAGGCGTGCCAGAGGTTCTCGACCGCGTCCTTGCCCTCCAGCAGGCTGCTGCCGACCTCCTTCAGCCCACCGACGACGGCCATCGTCCCGCCGAAGGCCTTCATGCCGGCTGACCCGGTGAAGGTGTCGGCCTCGTCGAAGGCCTTGCCGTCGTACTTCAGGCCCTCGGCGTCCTTGAGCTGGGGGACCGCCTGCAGGGTGTCGGCGAGGTCGATGAACTCCAGCGGGACGCCCTCGTCGTCGGTGCTGAGCTCGCCCTCGCGCAGGTTGCCGACACCGGAGGTGCCGAAGAGCCCGAACAGCCGGCGGATCGTGGCGTCGGTGCTGCGGCGGGCGGCGGGGGCGTGCCCCGGACCGGCGGCGGGTGCGACCGGACGGCCCGCGTCGACCTGACGCGCGACCTGCTCGGCCTCACGCTCGGCCGGGTCATCGACCCGACCCACGCGGAGCCCGCCGCCACCGCCGGAGGTGCCGTGCTGGTGCTGGCGCACGTGGGTGAGCTCGTGCGCCAGCAGGGACCGGCCCTCGCGGCTGTCGGGGGAGTAGGTGCCCTTGCTGAAGTAGATGTCCGAGCCGAGGGTGAACGCCTTGGCCTGCACGGACCGGGCCACGGTGTCGGCCTCGGCGTCGGCATGCACCCGGACGCCGCTGAGGTCGGTGCCGAGCCGGTCCCCGAGGTCCTGGGCGGTACGGCGGGGGAGCGTGCTGCCCTTGCCGGCCCGCCGGCGGATCGTCTCCTGGACGGCGTCGGGCACGGCCTCGCCGCCCATCACGTCGGTGCTCTCGCCGGCCACGGCCCGGGCGAGCCCCGCGAGCGGGACCGGCGCGGCCGGTGGCGCCGCCTCGACGGTCTCGACGGACTCGTTCTCGGGGAGCGGGCGTCGGGCGCGGCCCTGGCCGCGGGTGGACCGGAGGGAGGACGTCACCCCCTGACCCTAGGGGAACCGCAGGGGTCGGCGCTGGGGTTCCGCGATCAGCGTGCCGCGATCCTCGCCTGCAGCAGGTCGTGCGCGACCTCGCCCAGCGAGGTGTCGCTCGCGGTGCACGCGAACGGCAGGACCGAGGTCTCGGTGGTGCCCGGGGTGATCGCGGTCTCGAGGAGCACGAAGCTGCCGTCGGGGGAGACGATGAAGTCGGACCGGGACAGGTCCGCGAGGCCCAGCACCCGGTGCGCCTCGCGGGCGACCTCCCCGAGCCGCGCCATCAGCTCATCAGGCAGGTCGGGCGCGAGCAGCGAGACGAACTCGGCGGTGTAGCGGGCGCTGAAGTCGAACTCGTGGCCCTTCTCGTACTCGATCGCGATCGGGGTCAGCGAGGTCAGCCCGTCGGCGGTCTCGTGGCACACGACGCTGACGTCGATGCCGTCGTAGAACCGCTCGATCAGCGCGTCCTCGCAGTAGGCGTAGGTCTCCACGAGCGCGGAGGGCAGGACCCCCAGCCCGTCGACCCCGGTGACGCCGAGCGCGCTGCCGCCCCGGGCCGGCTTCACGACCACCCGGTGGCCGAGGCGGTGCATGACGTGCTCCATCAGGGCGGTGGCGCCGATGTCGCGGAAGGTCGTCGCGGACAGGCCGACGCTGTCGGGGACCGGGATGCCGGCGCGGTGCAGCAGCTCGCGGGCGGCGCCCTTGTCCCAGGCCACCTTGCAGGCCCGGCTGCTGGACCCGACGTACGGGAGGTCGATCAGCTCCAGCAGGGTCTGGATCTCGCCGTCCTCGCCGAACTGACCGTGCAGCATGGGGAACGCGGCGACGACCTTGTCGCGCTCGAGGCTGTGCAGCAGCTGGCGGTCGAAGTCGTAGACGTGCGCCTCGACCCCGCGCGTGCGCAGCTCCCGGACCAGGTTGCGGCCACTGGCCAGGGACACGTCACGCTCGTGGCTGAGGCCTCCGGCGATGACGGCCACGGGTCCGGCGAACTCCTCGGTGGTCATAGGACGAGGATCCCACACCCCACCGACGTCAGACGCAGCGCTCGACGAGGTCGAGATGCGCGGAGACCACGGACGCCAGCTCGGCCAGGACGGCGGCGCTGCCCTCGGGCCGGTACTCGGCGGGGACGTCGACCCGCAGCCGCGGCGAGTACCCGGCGGACGTCAGCACCAGGTCGGCCTCGTTGTCCGCGTCCTGCGACGGCGGCACGAACCACCCGACGTCGTTCACGACCAGGCAGTCGGCCGTCTCCCGGAAGTCCTCGGGCTCCGGCGCACCGCAGGAGACGACGATCGGCGGGTCGCCGTACGCCGCCCCGGGGGCGCCCTCGGGCTCGGTGTCCACCGGCTTCTCCCCGGCGAGCGTGTCGGGCAGGTCGGCGACGAGCGCGGCACACGTGGCGGCGTCGGCCTCGTCGAGGTCCGGCGTCGCCAGCTCGACCGGCCCGCAGCCGGTCAGTGCGACCACCAGGGCCGCGCACGCGACGACGCCCCCGGTCCGCAGGGGCCGGGGGCGTCGGAGATCAGCGCGTCGCGTCACATCCGGGCGCACGCTCAGATGTGCACGACCGGGCAGGTCAGCGTGCGGGTGATGCCGTCGAGGGTCTGCACCTTGGCGACGACCAGCTTGCCGAGCTCGTCGACGTTGCGGGCCTCGGCGCGCACGATCACGTCGTACGGACCGGTGACGTCCTCGGCGAGGGTGACGCCCTTGACCTGGGCGATCGCCTTCGCGACCTCGGCAGCCTTGCCGACGTCGGTCTGGATGAGGATGTACGCCTGGACGACCATCGTGCTTCTCCCTGGGTGAGCGGGGGTTGCCCGCGTGTGTGACGGCCTGTGAACCGCTGCTCAACCTACCCGGTCACCCTGCCGTGTCCATAGTCGGCCGCCGGGCCGGAGGCGTCCCGGGTCTGGTGGGATGGGGACATGGCTTTCCCCAGCGACGCGACCCTGGCCGACGCCGGCGAGTTCGGGCTCATCGGCGAGCTCGTCCGGCTCTTCCCGCAGGGCGAGCAGGTGCTCGTCGGCCCCGGCGACGACGCCGCCGTGCTGCGAGTGCGCACCGGCCACGTGGTCGTGTCCACCGACCTGATGGTCGAGGGCCGGCACTTCCGCCGCGAGTGGGCGAGCGGCGCCGACGTGGGGCACCGCGCGGCGGCGCAGAACATCTCGGACATCAACGCGATGGGCGGTACGGCGACCTCGCTCACCGTCGGACTGGCGGCTCCGGCCGACCTGCCGGTGCAGTGGGCGCTCGACTTCGCCGCCGGCTTCGCCGCCGAGTGCGAGCTGGTGGGGGCTAGCGTGGTCGGCGGCGACCTGACCCGCGCCGACCAGGTGGTGATCGCGGTGACCGTCCTCGGCGCCTGCACGCAGGCGCCGGTACTGCGCTCCGGGGCACAGCCCGGCGACGTGCTCGCGCTCACCGGGCGGCAGGGCTGGGCGGCCGGCGGTCTGGCGGTCCTGGGACGCGGCTTCCGCTCGCCGCGGGCGCTCGTGGAGGCCTACCGGCGCCCCGCGCCGCCGTACCAGGAGGGCGCGCGGGCGGCCGAGGCCGGGGCGACGTCGATGATCGACGTGTCCGACGGGCTGCTGGCGGAGGCGGGTCACCTCGCGGCCGACTCGGGGGTGGCGATCGACGTCGACACGTCGTCCTTCGAGATCCCCGAGCCGCTCGAGGCCGTCGGCGCCGCGGTGGGTGCGGACCCGATGAGCTTCGTCCTCGGCGGGGGCGACGACCACGCCCTGCTCGCGACGTTCCCCGACCGGGGTTCGGTGCCCGAGGGTTGGACCGTCGTCGGCACGGTCGCCGCGGGGGAGGGCGTCACCGTCGACGGCACGCCGTACGACGGCCCCACCGGCTGGACGCATTTTTGAGCGCGCCTCGCCCGAGCTCGCGAGGGCGGGGAGGCACGCGCCAGGTCGAGTAGCCCCGCGTCCGAGGCACGAGGACGCGACGGGCGTATCGAGACCAGGTCCGAGGGTCTCGATACGCTCGCTGGCGCTCGCTACTCGACCACCGAGATCCGCTGGCGCTCGCTACTCGACCACCGAGGTTGGCCCAATGCAGAACGGCCCCCGACCGCGAGGTCGGGGGCCGCTCGTCAAGCTGGGGTCAGCGCGTGACCTTGCCCGCCTTCAGGCAGCCGGTGCACACGTTGAGGCGCTTGGGCGTGCCGTTGACGGTCGCCCGGACGCGCTGGATGTTGGGGTCGAAGCGACGCTTCGTGATCTTGCGCGACCAGGGTCGGTTGTTGCCGAAGCCCGGCTTCTTGGCGCAGATGTCGCAGACGGCAGCCACCGTGAACTCCTGATGGATCGAGGTTAGAAAGAGAGAGCCCGCTCAGCGGGCAACCGAGCAAGAGTATCCGACTCCGTGCGTCGGGCGGAAATCGAGCGAGGTGCCGCCCGGTGACCGTCGGTCCCCGACACTAGGGTGTCGGAACGGCGACGGACGAGGCGAGGGAAGGGGAGCGGATGGAGGTCCCGCACAGCGGCGGCGTGCAGCTCGCCGTGGTGCTGCGGTTCGTCGACATCGCCACGGACGCCCTGGCGAGCGCGCGCGAGGAGATCGACGCGCTCAACGTCTACCCGGTGCCCGACGGCGACACCGGCACGAACATGTACCTCACCGTCTCCGCCGCCCGCGACGCGATCCGCGAGGTCGCCGACGCCGACCCCGGCGCCGACGTCCCCTCGGCGCTCGCCCGGCTGAGCCGGGGCGCGCTGCTCGGCGCCCGCGGCAACTCCGGGGTGATCCTGAGCGAGATGCTGGGCGCGATCGTGCGCCGCCTCGCCCGGGCGACGGGCGAGGAGCGCAACGCGGTCGTGGTGGCCGAGGCGCTGCAACAGGCGACGGACGCCAGCTACGCGGCGGTCGGCACGCCGGTCGAGGGCACGATCCTGACCGTCTCGCGGGCCGCGTCCGACGCCGCGGCCCGGGCGGCCGGCGAGCCCGGGGCGCGGGCACGCGACGTGTTCGCCGCGGCCGCGCAGGCGGCCCGCGAGGCGCTCGCGCGCACCCCCGAGCAGCTGCCGGTGCTGGCCGAGGCCGGGGTGGTCGACGCGGGTGGTCGCGGGCTCAGCGTGGTGCTCGACGCGGCCGAGACGGTGCTGACCGGCCGCCGTCCGGTGCCCGTCACCAGCCCCATCGGCCGCCACACGATCCCGGTGCCGCTCGGTGCCGGCCCTGATCTCAGCCCGGACGGCCCGGCGTACGAGGTGATGTACCTCCTCGACGCGGACGACGACCGGGTGAGCGAGCTGCGTGGCCGGTTGGCGGCCCTCGGCGACTCGCTGGTCGTGGTCGGCGGCGACGGCCTGTGGAACGTCCACGTCCACGTCGACGACGTGGGCGCCGCGATCGAGGCCGGGATCGAGGCGGGCCGGCCGCACCGGGTGCGCGTCACCCACTTCGCCGAGCAGGTCGCCGAGGCGCGGTCGCGTCCGGACGCCCGGGTGGGTCGTCGCATCGTCGCGGTCGCGGCGGGTCCGGGCCTGGCGAGGCTCTTCGAGGAGGCGGGGGCGGTGGTCGTGCCCGGCGGTCCGGGCCGGCGTCCCTCGACCGGCCAGATCCTGGAGGCCGTCACCGCCTGCGGGGCCAGCGAGGTGGTGCTGCTCCCGAACGACCACGACTCCGTCCGGGTCGCCCAGATCGCCGCGTCGACGGCCGAGGCCGACGCCGACGGCGGTCTGCGGGTGGCGGTCATCCCGACGCATGCGCAGGTGCAGGGGCTCGCGGCGCTGGCGGTCCACGAGCCCGGTCGCGGCTTCGACTCCGACGTCCTGGAGATGACCGCCACGGCCCGCCATGCGCGTCACGGCGCGGTCACCGTGGCGGCCCGCCAGGCGATGACGATGGCCGGACCGTGCGAGGTCGGCGACGTCCTCGGCGTGGTGGCCGGCGACTTCGCGGTGGTCGGCTCCGAGCAGTACGCCGTCGCGACCGACGTCGTCGACCGGCTGCTCGGCGGCGGCGGCGAGCTCGTGACGCTCGTCGCCGGCGAGGAGGACGCCGAGGGCTCGCTGGCGACCCGGGTCGCCGGCTACGTCGAGGAGCACCACCCGGCGGTCGACGTCGTCGTCTACGACGGCGGCCAGGAGCGCTACCCGCTGTTGGTGTCGGTCGAGTGATCGGTTTCGACTCACCCATCGCCACGGTCTTCGGCTCCGAGACCAAGAAGCGGGACCAGGTGATCAAGGGGCTGCACCTGGAGACCGTCGGGGACCTGCTGCGGCACCTCCCGCGTCGCTACATCAGGACCGGCGAGCTCACCAAGGTCGACGACCTGGAGGTCGGCCAGGTGCTGACGGTGGTCGGGCAGATCGTGAAGAGCGACATCAACACCTACCTCGACCGGCGCACCGGCCGGACGGCGTACCGCCTGGACACGGTGGCGAGCACCGACGGGCCCTCGCTGCGGATGTCGTTCTTCGCCAAGAACAAGGGCGTCGCCGCCTTCAACGCCAAGCGCCTCGCCGTGGGCCGCCGGGGCATCTTCGTCGGGCAGGTCAGCTCCTTCAAGGGCAACTGGCAGCTCACCAACCCGCAGCTGACGCTGTTCGGCGGCGAGGACGACGACGGGGAGGAGCCCGTCGAGATCCCGGCGCTCTTCCCGGTCTACCCGCTGACCAAGGGCGTGGAGTCCTGGGACCTCCAGCGGGCGATCACCTTCGCCCGCACCGTCCTCGACGACGTGCCCGACCTGCTGCCGGTCGAGGTCCGCGAGCGCTACGACCTCGTCGAGGCGCGCACGGCGCTGAACTGGGTCCACGCCCCCGACGACTACGGCCAGGTGGGGGCGGCGCAGCGGCGCTACCGCTTCGAGGAGGCGCTGGTGACCCAGGTGGTCCTCGGCCGCCGGCGGCGAGCGCTGCGGGCACAGGGCGCCCAGGCCCGCACCGGTGGCGGCGGGCTGCTGGCGGCGTTCGACGAGCGACTGCCGTTCGAGCTGACCGCGGGCCAGCGGTCCGTGGGCGCCGAGATCGAGGCGGACCTGGCCGAGGCCCATCCGATGAACCGCCTGCTCCAGGGCGAGGTCGGCTCCGGCAAGACCCTCGTGGCGCTGCGGGCCATGCTGCGGGTCGTCGACTCGGGCGGACAGGCGGCGCTGCTGGCCCCGACCGAGGTCCTGGCCCAGCAGCACCACCGCTCGATCACGGCCATGCTTGGCGACCTCGCCGCGGGCGGGATGCTGGGCGGAGCCCCGGAGGCCACGTCGGTCGAGCTGCTCACCGGCTCGATGACCAAGACCCAGCGCACCGCGCCGCTGAGCCGGCTCGCGAGCGGGGAGGCCGGCATCGTGATCGGCACCCACGCCCTGCTCGAGGACACGGTGCAGTTCGTCGACCTCGGTCTGGTCGTGGTCGACGAGCAGCACCGCTTCGGTGTCGAGCAGCGGGCCGCGCTCACCGACAAGGCGGGCAGTCCGCCGCACGTGCTGGTGATGACCGCGACCCCGATCCCGCGCACCGTGGCGATGACGGTCTTCGGCGACCTGGAGACGTCGGTGCTCACCGAGCTGCCCGCCGGTCGGGCGCCGATCCAGTCCACCGTCGTCCCGCTCGCCGACCACCCGTCCTGGGTCAACCGGGTCTGGGAGCGGGTGCGCGAGGAGGTCGCCAAGGGGCACCAGGCCTACGTCGTCTGCCCGCGGATCAGCGGTGACGTGCAGGAGACGGGCGAGGAGGACCAGCTCGACCTGGACGCCGACGGCCGGCCCAAGGCCGCGCCGGGCGCGCTCGCCGCCGTCGAGGAGATGGCGAGCGAGCTCGCGGACGGGGCGCTGCAGGGCCTGCGGATCGCGGTGCTCCACGGTCGCCTCGCGCCCGACGTCAAGGACCAGACGATGCGGTCCTTCGCCGCGGGCGAGATCGACGTGCTGGTCTCCACGACCGTCATCGAGGTCGGCGTCGACGTCGCCAACGCGACCGCGATGGTCCTGCTCGACGCCGACCGGTTCGGCGTCTCCCAGCTCCACCAGCTCCGCGGCCGGGTCGGGCGAGGCGGCCTGCCCGGGCTCTGCCTCCTCGTCAGCCGCGCCGACGCCGGTACGCCGGCCCGGGAGCGGCTCGACGCCGTGGCCGCGACGACCGACGGCTTCGAGCTGAGCCGGGTCGACCTCGAGCAGCGACGCGAGGGTGACGTGCTGGGCGCCTCGCAGTCCGGCTTCCGCTCCAGCCTGCAGAGCCTGCGGGTGCTGCGCGACGAGAAGACCATCGTGTCGGCCCGCGAGGCCGCGAACGCGCTGCTCGACGACGACCCGGACCTGGCGGGGGCGCCGCTGCTCGCCGCCGAGGTGGCCCGGCTGGAGGCGTCCGCGCGCTCCGAGTTCCTGGACAAGTCATGAGGGGACCGCGATGACCCGGATCATCGGTGGCCAGGCCGGCGGCCGGCGACTGCAGACGCCCGGCGGTGCCGCGACGCGTCCCACGAGCGACCGGGTCCGCGAGGCCCTTTTCTCCTCGGTCGAGTCCTGGTGCGGCACGCTCACCGGTCTGCGCGTCCTCGACCTGTACGCCGGATCCGGCGCGGTCGGCCTGGAGGCGTGGTCGCGCGGAGCCGGCGTCGTGACGCTGGTCGAGTCCGACCGCCGTACGGCTGCTCTGGTCGGTGCGAACGCGCGCTCGCTGGGCTTCGCCCGGGCCGAGGTGCTGGCCGCGTCGGTGAGCAGCGTGCTGGCGCGTCGCCCGTCCGCCCCGTACGACCTGGTGTTCCTCGACCCGCCGTACCCCCTCGACGACGCGAGCGTGGCGGCCGACCTCGCCGCGCTGGTGGAGCACGACTGGCTGGTCCCGGGCGCCCTGGTCGTCGTCGAGCGCTCCGTGCGCAGCCCGGAGCCGGCGTGGCCGGACGGCCTGTCGCTGGACCGCCGACGCGCCTACGGCGAGACCGTGCTTTGGTACGGTCACGCCGCCCAGCCAGACGACCCGTCCGGTGACCCTCTCGACGAACAGGAGTGCTGAGTGCGCCGCGCTGTCTGCCCCGGATCCTTCGACCCGGTCACCAACGGGCACCTCGACATCGTCGGGCGTGCCGCGTCGCTGTTCGACGAGGTCGTCGTCGCCGTCGGGGTGAACGCCTCCAAGCGTCGGCTCTTCTCCGACGAGGAGCGCATCGAGATGCTGCAGCAGGCCTGCGCGGGCTTCGACAACGTCAGCGTCGCCGGGTTCAGCGGGCTGCTCACGACCTTCTGCGAGGAGCGCGGCATCCACGCCATCGTCAAGGGCCTGCGAGCGGTCTCCGACTTCGACTACGAGCTGCAGATGGCGCAGATGAACGCCTCGCTGACCGACGTCGAGACGGTGTTCGTGCCGACCAGCCCGGAGTACTCCTTCCTGGCCTCCAGCCTGGTCAAGGAGGTCGCCTCCTTCGGGGGCGACGTCTCGTCGCTGGTGCCGGGCTTCGTCAACGCGCGGTTGACCGCCCGGTTGGCCGAGCGCCGGGGGGAGTGAGGACGGGCGCTGGTTTGGTCGGTGGTCCGTCGGCCGGATAGCATTCCTGAGTTCTGTCAGTGCCCGGACCCGGAAGTGATCTCCTGACCAGCCTGGACCCGAGAGCGCCGCTCGTGCTCGACACCCGCGAGCTCGGCCGCCGCCCGGGGTCCCAGCGTGAGGTGACGCAGACGGTTCCGGCTCCGGCGGAGCTGGGCATCGAAGTCCTCCATGTCCCCGAGGGTGCGCCGGTCGAGATCGACCTGCGCCTCGAGGCGGTCATGGAGGGGGTCCTGGTCACGGGCACGGCGCGAGCCGCGCTCGAGGGCGAGTGCGTGAGGTGCCTGGAGCCGATCTCCGACGACGTCGAGGTCACGTTCCAGGAGCTGTACGTCTATCCCGAGCACCAGACCCCGCACGACGAGGACGACGACGTCAGCAGGCTGCAGGACGACCTGGTCGACCTGGAGCCGCAACTGCGGGACGCGGTGGTGCTTGCACTGCCGTTCCAGCCGCTGTGCGAGGACGACTGTCCCGGACTGTGCATCGAGTGTGGTGCCCGGCTCGCGGACGATCCCGACCACCAGCACGACGCGCCGGTCGACCCACGATGGGCCGGGCTGGCAGCGCTGAAGAACGACGACGAGTAGTGCAACTGGGCCGACCTCCGGCCCCGGATGAGGAGAGAACAGTGGCTGTCCCGAAGCGGAAGATGTCGCGCAGCAACACGCGTCACCGTCGTTCGGCCTGGAAGGCCGTCGCCCCGACGCTGGTGACCTGCGCGAACCCCGCCTGCGGTGCCAAGCACCTGCCGCACCGCGCGTGCGGCACCTGCGGCCAGTACGGCGCGCGCGCCGCTCGTCGTCAGGTCCTCTGAGCAGCAGCGCGTCCGGTCCGCTGACCACCTACGCAGAGCTCCGCAGCGCGCTCGGGGATCCGATCCTGGACCCCGAGCTGCTGGAGCGTGCCCTCACCCACCGCTCGTACGCCTACGAGAACGGCGGGCTGCCGACCAACGAGCGCCTGGAGTTCCTGGGCGACTCGGTGCTCGGCGTCGTCGTGACCGAGAAGCTCTACCGCACGCACCCGGACCTGTCCGAGGGACGGCTCGCGAAGCTGCGGGCCGCGGTCGTCAACGCCCGCGCGCTCGCGGGCGTGGGGCGGTCGATCGGGCTGGGGGAGCACGTCAAGCTCGGTCGCGGTGAGGAGACGACCGGCGGCCGGCAGAAGGCGTCGATCATCTCCGACACCGTCGAGGCCGTGATCGGCGCGATCCACCTCAGCGGCGGCTTCGAGGTCTCCGCGGAGGTCGTGCACCGCCTCTTCGACCCGCTCATCGAGGCCGCGTCCGCCATGGGCGCCGGTCTCGACTGGAAGACCTCGCTCCAGGAGCTCGCCGCGGAGCACTCGCTCGGCGTGCCGGAGTACGTCATCGAGGACGCCGGCCCCGATCACATGAAGACCTTCACCGCCCAGGTGCGGGTCGCCGACCGGCTCTACGGCAACGGCGTCGGTCGCTCCAAGAAGGAGGCCGAGCAGGCCGCGGCCGAGACGGCGTACGGCGAGATCGCCGCGGCCGTCGGCACTACCGACCCCGCGCAGGACGCGGCCGAGCAGGCCGCCGCCGAGTAGCTGCGGTGCCCGAGCTCCCCGAGGTCGAGGTCGTCCGGGCCGGCCTCGAGCGCCACGTCCTCGGCGCCACGATCACCCGGGTCGACGTCCTCCACGACCGGCCGGTCCGGCGCGACCCGCGCGGGCCCGCCGGCTTCGCGGCCGCCCTCGCGGGCCGTCGCATCGCCGCCGCCCGGCGCCGCGGCAAGTACCTCTGGCTGCCGCTCGACAACGGCGACGCCGTGCTGGCGCACCTCGGGATGAGCGGGCAGCTGCTCGTCCAGCCCCCGGGCGCGCCCGCCGAGCGGCACCTCCGCATCCGGCTCGCGCTCGACGGGGCCGACGAGGGACGTGAGCTGCGCTTCGTCGACCAGCGGATGTTCGGCGGGCTGTCGGTCTCCGCGGGCGGTGCGGACCTGCCGCCGGAGATCGCTCACATCGCCCGCGACCCGCTCGACCCGGAGTTCGACGACGACGCCTTCGTGGCGAAGGTACGCCGCCGCCAGTCCGGCGTGAAGCGGCAGCTCCTCGACCAGAACCTCGTCTCGGGCGTCGGCAACATCTACGCCGACGAGGCGCTGTGGCGCTCCCGGATCCACGGCGAGCGGCCGGGGGACCGGCTCAGCGCCGTCCAGGTCCGCGAGCTGCTCCGGCACGCCCGGGAGGTGATGGCCGACGCGCTCGGGCAGGGCGGCACGTCGTTCGACGCCCTCTACGTCAACGTCAACGGCGAGTCCGGCTACTTCGACCGGTCGCTGCACGCCTACGGCCGCGAGGACGAGCCCTGCGACCGGTGCGGCACCCCGATCCGGCGCGTGGCGTTCATGAACCGCTCGTCGTACTTCTGCCCGGTCTGCCAGCCGGTGCCGCGGCGCCGCCGGACCACCGCCCGTAGGCCCCCGCTCTCAGATTGACCCCAGGGCCTCGTGGTGGGACTCTTGAAGACGGTCCGCCAGAGTGGGCCGCACCCCCAGACCCGGAAGGCTAGTCCATGGCCAAGGCGCTGATCGGCTACCTGAACAGCGACCTGCGAACCCCCACCCGGCTCGTCGCCGACAACGCCCGGTTGCGGGCGCGCGTGGGTGAGCTCGAGGCACTCGTCCTCAAGCTCTCGGAGGAGAACGACAAGCTCGTCGCGGCCCGCGCCGCCGAGCTGTTGGAGATCGAGACCTCGCCGGCGCTGCAGGAGATGCAGCCCGCCTGAGCAGCACCCTCTCGGACCGGTCGGCAAACCGCTCCCGTTCGCGGCGCTCGCGCGCGTTAGAGTGACCCCGCTGAGCTTCCCCCGCGCAGCGCAGCGACGTTGCGACGCTCGTGCCCGACCGACCGCCGACGTTGAGGGAGCCCGACGTTGTACCTGAAGAGCCTGACCCTGAAGGGGTTCAAGTCCTTCGCCTCCTCGACGACGCTCCAGCTCGAACCGGGCATCACGTGCATCGTCGGCCCGAACGGCTCGGGGAAGTCGAACGTCGTCGACGCGCTCGCCTGGGTGATGGGCGAGCAGGGGGCCAAGTCGCTGCGCGGCGGCAAGATGGAGGACGTCATCTTCGCCGGCACCTCCGGCCGCCCGCCGCTCGGCCGGGCCGAGGTCGTGCTGACCATCGACAACTCCGACGGCGCGCTGCCGATCGAGTACGCCGAGGTCACGATCACCCGGACGATGTTCCGCAGCGGCGGCTCCGAGTACGCCATCAACGGCCAGACCTGCCGGCTCCTCGACGTCCAGGAGCTGCTCTCGGACTCCGGCATCGGCCGGGAGATGCACGTCATCGTCGGTCAGGGTCAGCTCGACCAGATCCTGCACGCGACGCCCGAGGACCGCCGCGGCTTCATCGAGGAGGCCGCGGGCGTCCTCAAGCACCGCAAGCGCAAGGAGAAGGCGCTGCGCAAGCTCGACTCGACCGAGGGCAACCTGAACCGGCTGAGCGACCTGATCACCGAGATCCGGCGCCAGCTCAAGCCGCTCGGGCGGCAGGCCGAGGTCGCCCGGCGCGCGGCCACGGTCCAGGCCGACGTCCGCGACGCCCGGGCGCGGCTGCTCGCCGACGACCTCGTGACCGCCCGCACCGCGCTGGAGCAGGAGATGGCCGACGAGTCCGTCCTGCTCCAGCGGCGCGAGCAGGTGGAGTCCGAGACCCAGCAGGCCCGCGAGCGGGAGAGCGCCCTCGAGGCCGCCCTGCGGGAGGACCTGCCCGCGCTCTCGCAGGCCCAGGACACCTGGTTCGCGCTGTCCGGGCTGCGGGAGCGACTGCGGGGGACGCAGTCGCTGGCCTCCGAGCGGGTCCGCAACGCCGCCGGCACGGCCGACACCGAGACCCACGCGGGCCGCGACCCCGAGGAGCTGGACGCCCAGGCCGAGCAGGTCCAGGCGCAGGAGCAGCGGATCGGCGCCGAGGTCGACGCCCACCGGACCGGCCTGGAGCAGGCGGTCACGGCGCGTCAGGCCGCCGAGGACGCCGCGGCGGAGGAGGAGCGGCGGATCTCCGGCCTGCAGCGCGCGGCCGCCGACCGCCGCGAGGGGCTGGCGCGGCTGCACGGGCAGGTCAACGCCCTGCGCTCGCGCGCGGCAGCGGCCGACGAGGAGGTCGGCCGGCTCCGGCAGGCCCGCGAGGACGCGGTGACCCGCGCCGAGCGGGCCCAGCGCGACTTCACCGCGCTGGAGACCAAGGTGGCCGGCCTCGACGCAGGCGAGGAGGGTCTCGACGCCGAGCACGAGGCCGCCGTCGGCCTGCTCGACGACATCGAGGAGCGCCTGGCCAAGGCTCGCGACGAGGCCCAGCAGGCCGACCGTGCCCGCTCGACGCTCGCCGCCCGCAAGGACGCGCTGGAGATGGGACTCTCCCGCAAGGACGGTGCCGGTGCGCTGCTGGCCGCCACCGACGAGCTCTCCGGCCTGCTCGGCTCGGTGGCAGCGCTGCTGAGCGTGCGTGGCGGCTACGAGACCGCGGTGGCCGCCGCGCTCGGCTCGGCCGCCGACGCCGTCGCCGTCACCGGCCCCGAGGCGGCGGTCGCGGCCATCGGTCACCTCAAGGGCGATGCCCTCGGTCGCGCCGGGATGCTGCTCGGCGGCGGTCCCACCGACGGCCTGCTCGACGACCGGGACTGGCCGGGCCTGCCCGCCGAGGCGGCGTACGCCGTCGACGTCGTGGAGTGCCCCGAGCCCCTGCGCCCGGCGCTGGCGCGACTGCTCTTCAAGGTCGCTGTCGTCGAGGACCTCGACGCCGCCCGGGCACTGGTGCGCGAGTCGTCGGACGTCGTCGCCGTCACCCGCGAGGGCGACCTCATCGGCGCCCACTTCGCCTCCGGCGGCTCGTCCGACCAGCCGAGCCTGATCGAGATCCAGGCCGCCGTCGACGAGGCCGACGCCCAGCTGGCCGAGGCCGTGGCTGCCGGGGAGCGCCTGGGCTTCGACATCAGCCGGCTGGAGGCCGAGCGTCTGGAGGCGCAGAAGCGGGCCGACGTCGCGCTGGCCAAGCTGCACGAGTCCGACGCCACGCTGGCGGCGGTGGCCGAGGAGCTGGGGCAGTACGGCTCGCAGGCCCGCGCCGCTCGCGGCGAGGCCGAGCGGCTGACCCAGGCGATCGCGACGGCCGAGGAGGCCCGCGAGCAGGCGGTGGCTGGGCTGGCCGAGCTGGAAACCCGCCTCGCCAGCGCCGAGGAAGCCCCGGAGGAGGAGCCCGACACCACGGAGCGCGAGCGACTCGTCGAGGCCGCCCGCACGGCCCGGCAGGCGGAGATGGACGCGCGGCTCGCGCTGCGTACCGCCGAGGAACGGGCCCGGGCGCTGCACGGGCGCGCCGACTCGCTGCGCCGGGCCGCCCGGGCCGAGCGCGAGACCCGCGCCCGCGCCCGCGAGCGCCGCGAGCGGCTGCTGCGCGAGGGCCGGGCCGCCGAGGCGGTGGGCGTGGCCGTCGCCGTCGTCCTCGCCCGCCTCGAGGTGTCGGTGCACCGCGCCGCCGAGGCCCGGACCGCGATCGAGCAGGCGCGCCGGGGGCGGGAGCAGGAGCTGATGACCGTGCGCACCCGGCTGCGCGAGCTGGGCAGGGAGCACGACGAGCTGGTCAGCTCGGTGCACCGCGACGAGCTCGCCCGCGCCCAGCAGCGGATGCGGATCGAGCAGCTGGAGGAGCGTGCGCTCGAGGAGCTCGGGCTGGAGCCCGAGGGCCTGGTCGCCGACTACGGTCCCGAGGTGCCGGTGCCCGCCGCCGCGCTCACCCCCGAGCAGGTCGAGGCCGGGGAGGAGGAGCCGCCGCCCACGCCGTACGTCCGCGAGGAGCAGCAGAAGCGGCTGCGCAGCGCCGAGCGGGCGCTGTCCATGCTCGGCAAGGTGAACCCGCTGGCACTCGAGGAGTTCTCCGCGATGGAGGAGCGGCACAAGTTCCTCACCGAGCAGCTGGAGGACCTCCGCAAGACCCGCAAGGACCTGCTCGACATCGTCCGCGAGGTCGACACCCGGGTCGAGCAGGTCTTCACCGAGGCGTACGCCGACGTGGAGCGCGCCTTCGACGCGACCTTCACCCGGCTCTTCCCGGGAGGCGAGGGCCGGCTGGTCCTCACCGATCCCGGCAACATGCTCACCACGGGCATCGAGGTCGAGGCGCGGCCCGCCGGCAAGAAGGTCAAGCGGCTCTCGCTGCTCTCCGGCGGCGAGCGCTCGCTGGTCGCGGTCTGCTTCCTGGTCTCGCTGTTCAAGGCCCGGCCCTCGCCGTTCTACATCCTCGACGAGGTCGAGGCGGCGCTCGACGACACCAACCTGGGCCGGCTGCTGGAGATCTACGAGGAGCTGCGCGAGAACTCCCAGCTGCTCGTCATCACCCACCAGAAGCGGACCATGGAGGTCGGCGACGCGCTGTACGGCGTCACGATGCGCGGCGACGGTGTCTCGGCGGTCATCAGCCAGCGGCTGCGCGAGGCCGAGCCGGCATGAGGGAGCGCCCGACCCGCGCCGACTACGTCGCGTGGCGCACTGTCACGACGCGCTGGCGCGACGACGACGCCTACGGACACCTCAACAACGCGACGTACTACGAGCTCTTCGACACCGCGGTCAACGCGTACCTGTTCGAGGCGACCGGCACCAACATCCGGCGCCTGCCCCAGATCGGCGTCGTCGCCGAGACCGGCTGTCGCTACTTCCGCGAGCTCGGCTTCCCCGAGCCGATCGAGACCGGCCTGGTGGTCGACAAGGTCGGCCGGTCGAGCGTGGTCTACCGGATCGGGCTCTTCCAGGGCGACGGCGAGGAGGCGGCCGCCGAGGGCCGGTTCGTGCACGTGTACGTCGACGACACCGATCCGGCGCGTCCGGTCGCGCCGATGCCCGACGTGATCCGTGCCGCAGTGGAGCCGCTGCTGCGTGCCTGACCCGCGACCGGTGGGACGCGTGTGGCACGGTGGGGGCCGGGGTATCGGCCCCGACGGATGCACACGCTCTCGGGAGGACGTCTCGTGGTCTACCTCATCGTCACCATGCTCGTGATCCTGGTGATCTGCGCCGGGGTCGTGCTCTACGCGGCGTACCCGCACCGCGGCGAGAGCATCCCGGCGGTGCCCTGGCTCGGCCGGGCGATGGCGCGGGCCGCCGAGAAGGTGCCGACCGTGGAGCCCGTGGAGACCGAGGAGCGCTCGATGGACTTCCACCGATAGCCGCTCGCGCGAGCACTCCTGATTGGATGTCGGCATGGATGCCGTCGCCGTTCTCGTCCTGATCGTCGCGCTGGTCGCGTTCGCCCTCGTGGCGACCGTCGCCGGCCTGGTGGTGACGCGCCGCCGCAAGCCCGGCCCGCTCCCGAACACCCACACCGACGTCCTCGGGAAGCCGCCCGCCACTCCGGATGCACCCCCGGTCGAGCTGAGCTCGCCGCCGGCGACCATCGAGCCCGAGGCCGACGTCCCGGTCGAGCTCGAGCCGGAGGCACCGGCGGCTCCGGCCCTCGAGAAGCCCGAAGGCACCGCCTCCCGGCTGGTCCGGCTGCGCCAGCGGCTGGCCGGGTCCCAGGGCGGCCTCGGGCGCGGTCTGCTGGCCCTGCTGAGCCGCGACCGCCTCGACGAGGACACCTGGGAGTCGATCGAGGACACCCTGCTGACCGCCGACGTCGGCGTCGCGCCGACCCAGGAGCTGGTCGAGCGGCTGCGCACCCGGCTGCGGGTGGAGGGCTCGCCGGCCGACGCCCGGACCGTGCTGCGCGAGGAGCTCGTCTCCCTGGTCGACCCGACCATGGACCGGCGCCTGCAGGTGAGCGGCGCCGACGGGCAGCCCGGCGTCGTCCTGGTGGTCGGCGTCAACGGCGCCGGCAAGACGACCACGGTCGGCAAGATCGCCCGGATCCTCGTCGCCGAGGACCGCCAGGTGGTCCTGGGCGCGGCCGACACGTTCCGCGCCGCCGCCGTCGACCAGCTCGCCACCTGGGGCGAGCGGGTCGGTGTCGAGGTGGTCCGCGGCGCCGAGGGCACCGACCCCGCGAGCGTCGCGTTCGAGGCGGTCAAGGAGGGCGTCGTCCGCGACGCCGACACCGTCATCGTCGACACCGCCGGGCGGCTGCAGAACAAGGCCGGCCTGATGGACGAGCTCGGCAAGGTGAAGCGGGTCATCGAGAAGCAGGCGCCGGTGACCGAGGTGCTGCTCGTCCTCGACGCGACCACCGGCCAGAACGGCATGATCCAGGCTCGGGTCTTCAGTGAGGTCGTCGACGTCACCGGCATCGTGCTGACCAAGCTGGACGGCTCGGCCAAGGGCGGCATCGTGGTCGCCGTCCAGCGCGAGCTGGGTGTCCCGGTCAAGCTGGTCGGCCTCGGCGAGGGTGCCGACGACCTGGCCCCCTTCAGCCCCGAGGCGTTCGTCGACGCACTGCTCGGCTGAGGCCGGAGGCCCGCTCGGCCGATGGCCCCGGGGGGCGGTAGGTTTCCCGGAGCGCGTGCGGTCCGTCGGCCGCACGCCCCTCACGTGGAACGGAGACCCATGCCCGAGAGTGCCCCCGCGCGCCCGACGACGGCTGCGTCGTACGGCGACCGGGAAGTCGTCTCCTGCGGCCGACGACCGTCGGTCTCGTGGCGGGTCGCCCGAGGCCTGGATCGGCTACGGTACTCGCGATGAGACTGCGCAGGAGTGAGGCGGCCCTGGTGGTCGCCGCAGGCGCTGCCGTGGTGGCCGCCGTCGTCGCCGTGGCCGGCAGCACCCGCTGGGCGGTGGCCGTCGCCAGTCTCGCGCTCGCGCTCGGCTTGCTCGGCCTGGCCCGCGTCGGTCAGTTGGTGCTTCGCGAGCTGAGTGCCCTCGGGGCACAGCAGCAGCGGACGACTCGGACCGTGCGCCGTCTCGACGAGGCGCGCAAGCGCACGGGCCCGCTGATCCGCAGGGCGTCGCGCAGCAGCGGGCGGGCGGCGCGGGACGCTGCCGCGCTCGGCAAGCGCCTCACCGCGGTCGAGGAGTCGCTCCTTCACGAGACCCGCGAGCTGCGGGTGGTGGCCGGCCAGAACCTCGCGCGCGTCGACGACGTCCTGCGGGGCGCGCGGGTCGACTCGCACCGCTTCCGCACGTCGCTGGACACCCTGCCCAGCGACACGCTGCGGCTGATGCGCACCACGGAGCGCCTGATGCCGGGTACGGCGGACTTCCCTGGCCTGGGCGACTGGGCGATCACGACCTCGAGCCTGCTGGCCATGCTGTCCGACGTCGCCACGCGCACCGGACCCGTGACCGTGGTCGAGTGCGGGTCCGGGACCTCCACCCTCTTTCTCGGCCTCGCCCTGCAGCAGCGCGGTGACGGCAGCCGGGTCGTCGCACTCGAGAGCGACGCCGCGTTCGCGGAGGAGACCCGCGGGCACCTCGCCCGGGCCGGCGTCGCGGAGATCGCGACCGTGGTCCACGCGCCGCTGGTGGAGCGCGAGCACACGCCCGGGGACCACCGGCTGTGGTTCGACACCTCCGGTCTGCCGGACCTCGACGGGATCGACCTGCTCTTCGTCGACGGACCGGTGGGTGGCTCGACGCACGAGGCCCGCTACCCGGCGTACCCGTTCTTCGCCGACCTGCTCCGCGACGGTGCCACGGTGGTGCTCGACGACACCGACCGCCCCGACGAGCGGTCCATCGTGGAGAAGTGGGCGAGTGCCGAGCACGCCGGTCGCCAGGCGACGGTCCACCGCCGCAACGTGCGCTCGACCATGCTGCGGGTCCGGGTCGTCGACGAGGCGGGGAGTGCTGACGACTGAGGAACCGGCGCGTGCCGTGTCCCGGCTCCGATGGGCGTGGCAGCTCCTCGGCGTCGCGCTGGCGGGCGGCGCCGGACTCCTCGTGGACGTCAGCGTGCTCTGGATCCTGGCTGTCGAGCTGGACGTCCCGCGCGCCGCGGCGGCGGCGACCAGCTACGCGGTCTCGGGCGTCGTCGTCTTCCTCCTGAACCGCAGCGTCTTCGGCGCCCGTGGGGGCGACGTGGCCCGGCACGGTCGCCGATTCCTTGCGCTTTTCGCGTTCAATCTGGTGGTGACTACACTCCTCGTGCCCCTGCTGGCCGGCGGTTTCGACGGCGCGCTGTCGCCGGATGCGTCGCTGCTGCTCGCCAAGGCCATCACGGTCCTGGGACTGCTCCTCGGCAACACGGTGCTGTACCGGACCTGGGTCTTCACGGGGGCTGCGACGGCCGACGGCGGGGAGAGGTAGTGGACGTGGATCCGACCCGGGTGCTGGTGCTGCTTCCGGCCTACAACGAGCGCGAGGCGCTCCCCGGTGTGCTGGCCGAGCTCGTCGAGGCGCTGCCCGACGCGACGGTGCTCGTGGTGGACGACGGCTCGTCCGACGACACGGCCGCGATCGCACGGGCCTCGGGCGTGCGGGTGCTCGAGCTGCCCTTCAACCTCGGGGTCGGCGGGGCGCTCCGGGCCGGTCTGCTGTTGGCTCAACGCGAGGGCTTCGACGTCGTCGTGCAGTGCGACGCCGACGGCCAGCACCGTCCCGAGGAGATCCCGCGCCTGGTCGCGGCCCTCGAGCACCACGACCTGGTGATCGGCGCCCGCTTCGCCGGCGAGGGGGAGTACGACGTCCGCGGGGCGCGGGCCGCCGCGATGCGCCTGCTGGCCGCCGTGATGTCGCGCGTCCACCACCAGCGGCTGACCGACGTGACCTCGGGGTTCCGGGCCTTCGGCCCGCGCGCCCTGCTGCTCATGAGCACCGACATGCCGCGCGAGTACCTCGGCGACACCGTGGAGGCGCTGATCGTGGCCAAGGAGGGCCGGCTGAGCGTCGGGCAGGTCCCGGTCGCCATGCGCGTGCGTCAGGGTGGCGTGCCGAGCCACCAGGCCTTTCGCTCGGCGCTCTACCTCTCCCGCGTCGGCGTGATGCTGGTGCTCGCCCTGATCCGCCTGGCCCGCGGCCGACGGAAGGTGGTCGTCGCATGAGTCCGGAGATCTTCGCGGGCCTGGTCGCGGTCCTGGTCGTGGCCCTCGTGCTGCGGCTGGTGGCCAGCCGCCGGCTGCTGGTGAAGTACGCCGTCCTGTGGCTGGTCGTGTCCGTGACCCTCGCGGTGATGGCGATCATCCCCGACAGCGTCGAGGCGCTCTCGGACCTGGCCGGCTTCGAGGTGCCCTCCAACTTCCTGTTCTTCGCGGCCCTCGGGCTGCTGCTCTGCGTGAACCTGCAGGTCTCGCGCGAGCTGACCACCGTCGAGCGCCAGCTGCAGCGGCTCGCCGAGGAGATCGCCATCCTTCGCGAGAAGCAGGACGGCGCCGGGTGACGGCCGCGCGCCGCCGCGCCGCCGCCCTGCTCGCGCGGCCCGTGCTCGTCCTCGGGCTGGGGCTCGGCGCCCTGCTGCTCCTGTTCGTCGGCCTCAACGTCAACGGGTCCTCGCTCGCCCTGCTGGCCGAGGACCCCGACGACGCCGGCACCATCGCGGGCACCCCCCGGGTGGTGCGCAGCGACGAGTTCCAGCTCCGCACGCCGATGGCCATCTCCGCGGCCCGCCAGGACTTCCCGGACCGCAGCTGGATGGGCCTGACGTACGTCGACAACGCCGCGGCCTCGCACGCCGGCCCGACCCGCACCTGGGCCAGCGTGCTCACCCCGCAGAACTGGGGCTACCTCGCGCTCGGGCCCAGCCGCGGACTGGCCTGGAGCTGGTGGTGGTCCTTCCTGGTCTGCCTGCTCGGCTGCTTCGCGCTCGTGCTGCGACTGACCAGCTCACCGGGTCTGTCCCTGGGGATCGCCACCGCGTTGACGTTCACGCCGTACGCCGGCTGGTGGACGTCGCCGACCCCCGCGATCTGCCTCGGGTACGCCGCGGTCGCGGTGACGCTGGTCGTCGCCGCGTGGACCTGCGAGCACCGGTGGCGCCGCCTGCTGCTCGCCTTCCTGGGCGGCCTCGCCGGTGCCGCCTTCGCGCTGCTGCTCTACCCGCCCTGGCAGGTGTCCCTGGGCATCCTCCTGCTCGGCCTCGGCGCGGGGATGTGGCGCGACCTGCGCGTCCCGCTGCGCCGCGTCGCCGTCACCCTGGCCGTGGCCCTCGGCACCACCGGGGTCCTCGTCGGGGCCTGGTTGCTCCAGCACCGCGACGCCATCAGCGCCACCCAGGGCACGAACTACCCCGGCCAGCGGGTGGCGACGGCCGGCGAGGCGACCTGGTGGCACCTGATGGACGCGCCGCTCAACTTCTGGCTGGCCGGCGACGCCGGACGCACCCTCGGCACCTCCGGACCCCCGAGCCCGATCGACAACCTCTCCGAGGTCTCCTCGTCGTGGCTGCCGCTGCCGGTGCTCGCCCTCGCCCTGGGCCTGGTCGCGTGGCGGGTCCTGCGGCGTACGCCCGAGACCGCCGGTGACGCCGAGCCGGCATCGACCGACGTGCCGTCCTGGCCCGCCACCGGCCTGGGCCTGGGCGCGGCGATGCTGCTGCTGCTCGCCTGGGCACTGCTGCCGCTTCCTGGCGTCGTCGGCCGGGTCACCATGCTGCAGTCGGTCCAGCCGACCCGGGTGCCCCTGGCGCTGGGCGCCGGGCTGCTGCTCCTGCTGGCCAGCCAGATCGGCCTGCTCCGCCGCCTCCCGCGCGCCGGCTGGGTGCTCGCCGGGGTGGCCGTCCTGGTCTCGGCGATCGCGATCGTCCCGATCGTCGACCGGCTGAGCTGGGACGACGCCGAGGTCCCGGTCCTGCTCGCGGTGCTGAGCGGGCTGGTCCTGGCCGCCTGCCTGGTCGGCCTGCTCGCCGGTCGGCGGACGGCCCTCGTGGCGGCCGCGGGTCTCGCTGTCTACTCCCTGATCAGCTGGGGTCTGGTGAACCCGCTCCAGCACGCGGCCGCGCCGCTCGAGTGGAGCCCGGTGGCCCACCAGCTGAATCGCCACGCCGACCCCGACACCAACCCGCGCGTCGCCGTCTTCTCGGACTTCCGGGTCGTGGCGCTGGTGCGGGCGGCCGGCTTCCAGAGCGTGTCGGGGACCACGCCGTACCCCTCCGAGGAGGTGATGACGGAGCTCGCGCCGACCCAGCGCGCCAATTGGAACAACTACGCGCAGTACCGCTGGATCCCGGCACCGTCGGGCGCCGACCCGGTCATCCGCCCGGTCCGCGGCACCTACATGGAGCTGGTCATCGACCCCTGTGACGACAGGCTGGCGAGTCTCGTCGACCCGGGGTGGGTCGTCTCGGACGTCCCGCTGCGCGGCGACTGCCTGGAGCGGGTCAGCCGGTTCCGCTACAAGGAGCTCCAGCTGCGGCTCTACCGCGTGGTCTGACGGCGGCGCAGACGCGTCAGTCGGCCCGCCGGCGGAAGACCACGTGGATGATGTCGCTGGTGCGCGAGGCGTTGAACAGCGGCGCGGCCAGCCATACGGCGACCACGCCGAGCGCGCTGACCGGGGAGACCTTGCGGTCGGAGTGGGCGCGCTGCCACAGCCCGGCCCGGCGCACGCTGTCGAGCGCGTCGACCGACACCACGTCGAAGCCGTGTCGGCGGCCGAGCCGGACGAGGGTGTCGCGGTCGAAGTACCACAGGTGCGGGGAGGGAAGGCCGAGCTGCCAGAGGCGCTCGTAGGCGGAGCGCAGTCCCAATGCGTGGCAGACCACCGCGAGGCGGTAGAACAACCCCTTGCTGTTCGGGATGTTCACCGACAGCAGGCCGCCCGGCTCGAGGTGGTCGGCCGAGGCCGCCACGGCCGCACCCGCGTCGGGGAAGTGCTCCAGTACGTCGTTGTAGGTGATCGCCGAGAACCGCTCGTCGGCGTCGAGGACGTCCGGGAAGAAGCCCACGCGGACGGCGCTGCTCGCGGCGCGGGCCGCGACGGCCTCGTCCGGCTCGACTCCCTGCGCCCGCAGGCCCCGCTCCTCGGCCGCGGCCAGGAACCAGCCGTGGGCCGAGCCGACGTCGAGCAGGCTCGCCCCGGGCGCCAGGCCCTGGCTGACCAGCCGGTCCACCACCACGGCGTTATTGTGCCGACGCAGGTCGGCCAGGCCGGTCTCGCGGAGGTCCTCGTCGAGGCCGGCGTGGGCCTCGCTGTTGATGCCGATCGGCAGCGTGGAACCCCACAGCCCGCACTCCGGACAGCGGTAGCTCCACTCCGCGATCTTGCGACGCATCGGGACGTCGCAGACGCAGCAGGTGGGTGGGGTCGCGGGGGAGGGTTCGACGCTCACGGAGGACACCGTAGGCGATGGTTCAACGGCGCAGCTCGGCGACGTCGTGCAGCAGGGTGGCCGCGCGGGCGGTGAAGGAGTGCTCCGCCGCGACCCGGGCGGCGATGCCGGTCATGGCCTCGTCGTCGGGGAAGCGGTCCCGCCCGGCCGGTGAGCACAGGTGCGCCAGCTCCTCGGGCGAGTGGTAGGCCTGCACCGCCCCCTCGAAGATCTCCAGGCCGTCGACCGGGTCGCTGATCACGCGGGCACCGGCGGCCACGGCGTCGAAGAGCCGGTTCGCCAGGAAGCCCGTGCGCGCCATGTCGGACCAGTGGTCGGCCAGCACGAGACCGCTGTCGCGGTAGGTCTGCAGCAGCTCGTGGTTGGGGACGTAGTCGCGACCACGGACCTCGTCGGGTACCTTCCCCGCCCAGTGCGGGCCGTGGACCACGAGGTCGACGCCCTGGTCGATGGCGTCGGCGACGATGGGCCGGACCCGGCCGCTGGGAGCCCCGCCCACGAAGACCGGGCGCGTGCCCGGACCCACGGGTCCGCTGAGGTGGGCGTGCTCGGCGTCGGTCGCCTGCAGCAGCGCACGCACCTCGCGCCCGGACCGGCGGGCGAGGTCGGCGGCCCAGGACTCGGAGGCGGCGTACACGAGGTCGAAGGCGAGCAGCTCTTCGTCGTGCACGTCGTCGGGGTGGCTGATCACCCACAGCGCGTTGACCTTGCCGGGCACCGGGTGGATGACGCTCAGGCCCCGGATGCCGAGGACGACGTCGTCGAAGGCCGAGGCCGGGTCGCTGTGCGCGCCCCTCCGGTAGCTGACGACCTCCTGCCCCTGTGCTCTCAGCCCACCGGCCAGGGCGGTCAGGAAGTGCGTGTCCCCCCACAACGCACCCGACTCCCCGCCGGGGGCGGGGTTGCGCAGACCCCAGCGCATCGGGCGGGCGGTCCCCTCGGGTGCCGCCGGACGGGTCAGGACCAGGCGGGGCGACGGGACGCTGGCGGCGTCGCCGGAGACGTGAGCGATCTCGAAGCCCAGATCGGTGTAGCGCCACGGCTCCGCGGCCGGCAGCCGGTCGTGCCAGCGGCGGTGGAAGGCGATCCGGTTCGGTCCGATGTTCGCCCCGCGTCCGGGGGTCTTGCCCTCCAGGTGGATGACGCGCGACTCCGGCACGACGACGAAATGACCGCCGTGGGCCTCGCCCGCGCGCAGGCACAGGTCGATGTCCTCCATGCCGTTGACGAAGATCGGGTCGAAGCCGCGCAGCTCGGCCACGAGGTCGGCGCGCAGGGCGACGGCCGCCGCGGTCACGACGCTGAAGCGGCGATCCGACATCCGCTCCGCGTCCTCGGGCGGGTGGCCGGCGAGGAAGTGGGTCGGCAGGAACCCGGCGACGGGGAACACCGTGCCCGCCGCCTGGATGCTGTTGTCGTCGTACTGCAGGAGGGGCTGTGCGCCCAGGACGTCGGGCTGCGCCAGCGCCGCGAGCAGCGGGTCGTGCCAGCCGGGCTGGACCAGGGTGTCGTTGTTGAGGAAGAGCACGTGCGCACCGGTGCTGTGCGCGAAGCCCACGTTGCAGCCGATGGCGAAGTTGAGGTTGCGGGGGAGGCGGACCACACGCACCGGGGGATGGGCGATCTCCGCCGTCGCCAGCAGCAGGCTGACATCGGGCCGCGAGCCGTTGTCGAGGATGACGATCTCGAGGTCGGCGCCGGGGGTGTTGCGCAGCAGGGCGTCGACCGAGTCGAGCGTCATGGTCGCGTCGTTCCAGGTCGGGATGACCACCGACAGCCGCCCCTGGACCCGGTCGGCGACGCTCGCCTGCACGGCCGTCCAGTCGACCCAGTGCTGGCCGAGGACGACGAACTGCCAGGAGTCCGCCTCGAGCGTCGTGATCCGGTCGGCCGGCTGCTCGACGCCGCGGGTGTCGTCGTAGTCGACGGCGATGAAGGGGAGCAGCTCGAGGTCGGCGTACGTCGCGACCCGCAGGGCGAAGTCGTGGTCGACCCACCGGCGCAGGCCCTCGTCGAAGCCGCCCGACTCGGCGAGCACGGAGCGCTCGACCAGCAGGACGTTGAGGTCGACGTGGTTGAGCACCATGAGGTGGTCGCGGCCGCCGCGGAAGGCTCGGTAGCGGCGCTCGTCGGGCTTGGCGTCGTCGCTCAGCGCCATGCCGGCGTACGCCGCCCGGTGACCCTCGCCGTGCATCGCGGCGACCGCGAGGCGCAGGAAGTCCGGGCGCCAGGTGTTGTCGCTGTCGAGGAAGGCGACGTAGCGGCCGCGCGCCTCCGCGAGACCGTGGTTGCGGGCGGCGCAGACGCCGCCGTGCTCGCGCGGGAGCACGCGGATCCGCGGGTCCCGGGCCGCCCAGCGGTGCAGGGTGCTCAGCGTGTCGTCGGTCGAGCCGTCGTCGACGACCAGCAGCTCCCAGCTGTCGAGGCTCTGCGCGGCGACGGAGGCGAGGGCGTGCTCGACGATGCCGGGCCGGTTGCGGACGGGCATCACGACGCTGACCAGCGGGCCGTCGTACTCCGGCAGCGGAGCGTCCGCCCAGCGCGCCCGCCAGGTGGACTCGGCGTCGCCGTCCCACTCGGTGGTGGTCCGCGGGTCGCCCAGAGCCAGCTGTCCGAGGAGCCGGCGCGCGGAGTCCACCAGGGCAGACCGGACCTGGCCGAGGAGCAGGTCCGGGCGCCCGGGGAGCGGCGTGTCGGCGGTCGCCGACTCGAGGAAGAGCCCGAGGACGCCGCCCGGGTGGGCCTCGCGCTCCTCCGGCGTGCCGGGCATCTCGTCCAGTTGCAGCAGGGGGCCGAGGCGGGCGTGGCGGGTCCGCCGCAGGTAGCGCAGCAGCGGACCGGGGTTGCCCTCGGACAGCTTCTCCTGCACGCGCTCCGGGAGGGCGTCGATCGGCAGCAGCGGGTGGGTCGGCCAGGTCGTCGGACAGGTGCGCAGGATGTAGGACGCCGCCTCCACCTTGCTGTCGAACACCTGACCGGTGACGAGCTGGCACCACCGGCGGTCGACCAGGCCGGCGCGGACCATCCGGCGGGCGAGGGCCTCGTCGAAGGGTGCTCCGCCCGGCCCGGTGAGCACGGGCCCGGCCGGGGGTGGTGGGGCGGCTCGCCGGCGTCCGCCGGGGCGGTCGATCCAACTGCGGGGCCCAGCGGGCGATCCGGAAGACGACGATCGGCGGGGCACAGGTTCCTTCGGGTCGGGGGAAGGCAGGGGGCTCATGCTAAGGGACTGGCGAGGCGGTCCCGGCGCCTGGTTGCGCGGTCAGAGCACGGGGCGCGTGACGGGCCGGTCGGCGCGTGCGTCGGGCGGCACCTCGTAGACGATGATGGTCGGTCCGTGCTGGCCGCCCCGGATCATCGCGGAGGCGTAGTCCAGGTTGCGGGCGATGGAGAGCGGCTCGAACCACGTCGGCACCGGCACGGCGGTCGGTCCGAAGGTGGCCAGCTCGTCGGCGTTCTCCGCCAGCCAGCCGTACACCTCCGCCCCGTCGCGGTACGCCGGGTCGCCAAGCACGCGGCCGTACATCGACGAGCTCAGCACGACGTAGCGCGCCGGTCGGTCGTGGCGGGTGCGGAACCGGTAGCCGTCGCCGACCTGCTCGGTGTGGTCGAAGATGAGCTGCGGCGCGTCGGGAAGGAAGGGCGAGTAGCCCTCGTCGAGCGAGTCGCGTCCCTTGATCCCGTTGTCCTCGACGAACTCCAGGGCGGCGGAACGCGTGTCCGGAGCCATCAGGCCGGTGACCAGCTGCGCGCTGCCGGCGACCAGGTTCACGACCACGACGCCCGCGATCGCCCAGGGGATCCAGCGGGTCCAGGCGCCACGCAGCTGCTCGACGAGCCACGGCAGCGCGACGGACGCGAGGAGGAGCGGCGTGATCCACATCGGCACGCCCCAGCGCTCCCAGGTCATCGGGAGCGTGCTGAGGCTGACCCACACGACCACGCTGACGAACCAGGGCAGGACGTCCAGGCGACGGCTGCGGATCACGACGACCAGCCCGACGGCGCCCAGGGCCGCGAGCAGGACGCCCGAGAAGTCGAGGTACGTCGCGGCGTAGAAGCGCATGTTGCCGAGCAGGCCGTAGTCGGGGTTGCCGAGCCGGCCGCCGCTCGCCTGGAACGTGAGCTCGCGACGCAGGTCGGAGACGTTGGTGAACAGCGAGGGGGAGATGACGAAGAGGAACCCCACGCAGGCGACGACCGATCCGGCGCCGTGCACCACGATCCTGGTCCACGCGCGGTCGCGCACGGCCGTGGCGATCACCGTCACGGCGATCATGACCGCGCAGACGACGCCGGGGTACTTGATGCCGACGGCGAGTGCGATGGCGAAGCTCGCCCAGAGCAGGCTGCTCCAGGAGCACGTCACGGTGTAGCGCATCAGTGCGTAGATCAGCACCATCACCGCGAAGGCGAGGGGGACGTCGGGCGTCGCGAACGCGGCGTGGTTGACGAACGCGGGGAAGATCGCGAACAGGACGGCGGCGACGAGGCCCGTCCGCCGCGACCAGCGGGCGCCCACGAGGTAGGCGAGCGCGACGGTGGCGACACCGAAGGCCGTGGTGACGAGGCGGGCCAGGAAGTAGAACGGCAGCGGGTCCTGGGCGAACGCCGCCTCGATCGACATCCCCTTGAAGACGGCGGCGTAGCCCGCGAAGACGATGTAGTCGAGCTTCATCTCGACGTGGTCGGGTCGCTGTGCCCAGGGCGGCTCGAACGAGTTCCGCCGCGCCATGTCGACGACGCCCTCGACGACCGCCCACTCGTCGGGGTGCAGGAGCAGCGGGAAGCCGAACCGGGTCCCGAGGGCCCGGATGACGGCGGCGACCACCAGGATCAGCGCCAGGGCCAGCCGGACCTGCCAGGTCCGCGAGCGCAGGGCGTCGGCCAGGCGATGACGGGGTGTGCGGCGTACGTCGGTGGCGCTCTCGGTCATCGATCGGAGGGGTCGCGGTCGCCCCGGTGCGGGGGGAGGTCGGGCCTGGGCACCGGCACACGGTACTCGCCGGGCTCGTTCCCCGGACCGGAACCGCGCGATCGGGCCGCGCGGGTGCGGCGGGATCGGTCTGGCATCATGCCGCGCATGACGGAAGCCGGGTCGCCTTCGATCGAGAATCCGACGTACTGGTGGTACCAGGCCCGAGCCCAGCTTCTCCAGACGGTGATGGAGGAGCACGTCCACGCCGAGGGGCGCCTCCTCGACGTCGGAAGCGCGGACGGCCCCAGCGTCGGCTGGCTGCGCGGACGGCGCCAGCGGGTGGCGCTCGACGTGGACCCGCGAGGACTCGACGACGGAGACGTCTGCGGCTCGGCGACGGCGCTCCCGTTCGAGGACGCGTCGTTCTCGACGGTCGCCGCCTTCGACGTCATCGAGCACTGCGAGCCCGAGGCGACCGCGCTCGCGGAGATCCACCGCGTGCTCGAGCCCGGAGGACACCTGCTGATGTCGGTGCCGGCCTACCAGTGGGCGTGGACGCACCACGACGACCTGAACCACCACCACCGCCGCTACACCCGCGGCCGCGCCCGGCAGGCGGTGTCGGCGGCGGGATTCGAGGTCGTCCGGGCGACGTACGCGTTCACCGGCACCTTCCCGTTCTTCGCGGCCGACCGGCTGCTCACCCGGTTCCGTCAGCGGCACCAGCCGCCTCCCCGGCTGCGCCCGGACGAGGTCGCCCCGCTGCCGTCGGTCGGGAGGGCGGTGGAGAAGGTGCTGCTCACCGCGACCGACGTCGACCGTCGGCTCCTGGGCGGGCGCGACCTGCCGTTCGGGTCGTCCGTGCTGCTGGTCGCCTGCAAGCGACGATCCTCCGGGAACGACGCATGAGCGACCACGACTCCGTGCACGACATCTCCGTCGTCATCCCCGTCTACCAGGGAGAACGGACCCTGGCCGGCGTGCTCGCCGACCTGGCGGCGTGGCACGAGCCCTTCCTGACTCCGGACGGTCACCGGGCACGCGTGTCCGAGGTGCTCCTGGTCCACGACTGCGGGCCGGATGCCTCCGACCGGGCGATCCGCGAGGTGGCGGCGGCGTACGACTGGGTGCGCCCGGTCTGGCTCAGTCGCAACTTCGGTCAGCACGCCGCGACCCTCGCCGGCATGTCCTCCTCCGGGGGTGACTGGGTCGCGACGCTCGACGAGGACGGGCAGCACGACCCTGCCGACCTCGGCACGATGCTCGACCGGGCCATGGCCGAGCAGGCCGACGTGGTCTACGCGGCCCCGCTGAACCCACCGCCGCACGGCTTCCTCCGCAACTCCGCCTCGCGCGCCGCCAAGCACTCGATCCGGATGCTGAGCGGACGCGCGGACGCGACGTACTTCAACAGCTACCGGCTCATGCTCGGCGACGTGGCGCGCTCGGTCGCGGCGTACGCCGGGTCCGGCGTCTACCTGGACATCGCGCTCGGCTGGGTCAGCCGCCGGGTGATCACGGCGCCCGTCACGCTGCGGTCCGAGGACCGGGCGTCGGGCTACCGGTGGCGGACCCTGATGTCGCACTACTGGCGGATGGTGGTCTCCGGCGGTACCCGCATCCTCCGGGTCGTCAGCCTGCTGGGCTTCGTCTTCGCGCTGCTGGGGTTCCTGCTCGCGGCGTACGTCGTCACGGCACGCCTCACCCACCAGATCGAGGTCAGCGGCTGGGCGTCGACGATCGTCGCGGTGCTGCTGAGTTCGGGAGCGCTGTTGTTCGCGATGGGGGTCGTGGCCGAGTACCTCGGGGTCGCGGTCAACATGGCGATGGGCAAACCCCTCTACCTCGTCGTGCGCGACCGGGCCGACGGGCCGCTCGCCCGGCCGAAGCCGGAGCGGTGACCCTCCTGGTCATCGGCCGCGGGCTGCTCGGCTCGCGGGTGGCGTCCCGCGCCGAGGCGCGCGGCGAGCGGGTGCTGGGCGCGCGGGTCCCGTGGGCCGACCCGGCCGCGGCGCTGGCCGCCCTGCTCGAGGCGGCCGGCCGGGCGGCGCAGGAGGACCCCGACTGGGACCTCGCGTGGTGCGCGGGCGCCGGCGTGGTCGCCACGTCCGCCGAGGACCTGGAGGCCGAGGTCGCGCTGTTCCGGGCCTTCGTGGCCGCCGTGCGGCCGGTCCCTCGCGCCTTCTTCCTCGCCTCGTCGGCCGGCGGGCTCTACGCCGGCTCCGCAGCACCGCCCTTCACCGAGGACCACGAGCCGCGTCCGCTGGCGCCGTACGGACATGCCAAGCTCGCGATGGAGGACGCGGCCCGCGACCTCGCCGTGGCCGGCAGCCGGGTCGTCCTGGCCCGCATCGGCAACCTCTACGGCCCCGGCCAGGACCTCGCGAAGCCGCAGGGCCTGGTCTCCCAGCTGTGCCTGACCCACGTCACCGGCCGCCCGTTGCGCCTCTACGTCTCCTTCGACTCGCGGCGTGACTACGTCTTCGTCGACGACGCCGCCGACCTGACGCTCGCCGTGTTGGACCGCGTCGCGACGCAGGCGCCCGGCTCGGTGGTGGTCAAAGTCGTGGCGACGGGTACGGCGACCTCGGTCGGCGTCCTGGTCGACGCCTGCGTGCGTGCGTTCCGCCGGCGTCCGCACGTCGTCCAGTGCGCGACGACCGGCGGCGCCCAGGTGCTCGACCTCGGACTGCGCTCGCGCGTCTGGACCGATCTCGACGCGGCGCTGCGCACGCCGCTGCTCATCGGACTGCGGGCCACGGCCTCCGACGTCGAGGCGCGGCACCGGCTCGGGGAGCTCGCCGGCACGCTCGCCTGAGCCCCGGATCCCCGCGAAATGCCGAAGTAACCGGGCGCCGGGGTCTGTTACGAGCCCGAAACATCGAGCGAGGGGTCAGGAAACCTCGGGCCAAGAAGGTACTGGCGAACGGGGCGAACCGGGCCGACATCGTCGTCAGGCCCGCCGCCTTCCCGAGAGGTTTCCCTGGAGGTTCTGTGGACGGCTATTACGCCTTCATGCTCGTCGCGACAGCGCTGGTCCTGATGATGACGGTGCCGGCACTGGCCCTCTTCTACGGCGGCATGTCGCGATCGAAGTCCGTGCTGAACATGATGATGATGTCGTACATCGCCGCGGCGATCGTCGGCATCCTGTACGTCGCGGTCGGCTGGTCGATGGGCTGGAGCGGGGACGGCACCTTCTTCGCCAACCCGTTCGAGCTGTTCTGGCTCGACGGCGTCGAGACTAGCGACTACATCTTCGTGATGTTCCAGATGACGTTCGCGATCATCACCGTCGCGCTGATCAGCGGCGCGGTCGCGGACCGGATGAAGTTCTCCGCCTGGGTGGTCTTCGTCCCGATCTGGGCACTGCTGTGCTACTTCCCGATGGCCCACATGGTCTTCAGCTGCACCGACGACTCGCTCATCTGCGGCCGGATCGGCGCGCAGGACTACGCCGGCGGCACCGCGGTGCACATCAACGCCGGCATCGCGGCCCTCGTCCTCGTCCTGCTCCTCGGCAAGCGCTTCGGCTGGCCGAAGGACAAGATGCGCCCGCACAACCTGACGCTGACCATGCTCGGCGCCGGTCTGCTGTGGTTCGGCTGGTACGGCTTCAACGTCGGCTCGATCGTCTTCGGCGGTGAGAGCGAGGAGGCCGACATGGCCCAGTTCCTCTCCGAGACCGGTCGCACCTTCGCGAACACCACCCTGGCCACCATGGCCGCGATTCTGGGCTGGCTGCTGATCGAGCGGATCATGCACGGCAAGGCCACCTCGCTCGGTGCCGCCTCCGGCATCGTCGCGGGCCTGGTCGCCATCACCCCGGCCGCCGGTGCGGTCGACCTCTCGGGCGCCGTGGCGATCGGTCTCGTCTCCGGTGCGGTCTGCGCCTGGGCTGTGGGCTGGAAGTTCCGCCTCGGGTACGACGACTCGCTCGACGTGGTCGGCGTCCACCTGGTCGGCGGCATCATCGGCACCGTGCTGATCGGCGTCTTCTCCACCTCCGACGGGGCGGGCGGCATCGACGGCCTGCTCTACGGTGGCGGCGTCGACTCGCTGGTCGACCAGCTCCTCGGTGTGCTGGTGGCGATCGTCTACGTCTCGATCGTCACCACGATCATCGGCCTGGCGATTAAGTACACGATGGGCCTGCGCATCAGCGAGGAGGCCGAGGTCGAGGGCATCGACATCACCGAGCACGGCGAGTCGGCGTACGACCTGCACACCGGCACCGGTGGCGGCGGCGGCAAGACCGGTGTCCTGAACACCGCCAGCAAGGAAGGGGTCAACGCGTGAAGCTCGTGACCGCGGTCATCAAGCCGCACAAGTGGGAGGACGTCCGCGAGGCGCTCGAGACCTTCGGCGTGACGGGCATGACCGTCAGCGAGGTCAGCGGCTACGGCCGGCAGAAGGGCCACACCGAGGTCTACCGCGGCGCGGAGTACGACATCGCCCTGGTGCCGAAGATCCGCATCGAGATCGTCGTCGACGACGCCGATGCGGACGACGTGGTCGGCATCATCGTCAAGACGGCGCAGACCGGACGGATCGGCGACGGCAAGGTGTGGGTCAGCCCCATCGAGACCGTCGTCCGGGTCCGCACCGGCGACCGGGACGAAGCAGCACTGTGAACCACCGGCGGCCCGGCTCCCGATGCGGGAGCCGGGCCGCCGCCTTCTCGGGCCCGGCCCGGGCATGATCCGACTCGTCCTCGCACCCGCGGCCCAAAGGGAACCCATGCTGCTGCTCATCACCGCCCACCCCGGGCGACGTCGCGCTTCGAGCCGCGGGTGACGGCTGCCGAACGGGCCGCCCGCACCGCGGCGGCCGACGCCCTCTGCGTCCGGGCGTACGACGACTGCTGCGGTCCGGACACCGGCGTGGCGCTGGTCGCGGTCGGCGGCTACGGCCGCGGCGACCTCGCCCCGCACTCCGACCTCGACGTGGTCCTGGTCAGCGACGAGGGCGTCTGCCTCGGCGAGGTCGCCGAGCGGATCTGGTACCCGCTCTGGGACTCCGGCACGACCATCGACCACTCCGTGCGGACCTTCCCCGAGATGGTCGCGGCGGCCGACGGCGACCTGCGGGTCGCCCTCGGGCTGCTCGACATCCGGCACCTCGCCGGCGACCCGAACCTCACCCTCCGGCTGCGCACCACGATGCTGGCCCGGTGGCGGCGCCAGGCGCTGCAACGACTCCCGTCGCTGAACGAGCTGGTACGCGGCCGGCACCGGCTGATGGGGGAGCTCGCCCATCTCTCGGTGCCGGACCTCAAGGAGGCCGAGGGCGGCCTGCGGGACGCGAACGTGCTCAAGGCCCTCGTCGCGACGTGGCTGGTCGACGTCCCGCACGTGGAGCTGGAGCAGAGCCGGGTCGCGCTGCTCGACGTACGCGACCTGTTGCACGCGGGCGCCCGCCGGGCCACCGACCGCGTCGCCCCCGAGGCCTGGGACGAGCTCGCCGTCGGACTCCACCTGGCCGACGCCCGCGCCGCCCAGGTGCACGTCCGCGAGCTCGGCCGACGGATCACCCACCTGTCCCGGCTTACCTGGCGCCGGGTCGAGGACCGGCTCAAGCGGCCCGCCGCGGTCGGTGCCCGACGTCCCGCCCTCACCCCGGTCGCCCCCGGCGTGGCGCTGGCCGGCGGCGAGATCGTCCTGGACCGGCGCGCCCGGCCGGGGGAGGACCCGGCCCTGCTGCTGCGGGCCGCCGCGGCCGCGGCCGAGCACGACGCCCTGCTCGCGCCGGCGACCGCCGCGCGGCTGGCGCGCGAGTGCGCGCCGCTGCCCGACCCGTGGCCCGCGGAGGCCCGCCGGCTGCTCGTCCGGCTGCTCGCGTCCGGGCGCGGCCTGCTCCCGGTGTGGGAGACGCTGGAGGAGACCGGCGCCCTCGCGCAGGTGCTGCCGGAGTGGGAGCGGATCCGGTTGCTCCCGCACGCGTCGGTCATCCACCGCTTCACCGTCGACCGGCACGTGGTCGAGACCTGCATGGAGGCCGCCGCCCTGATCCGCCAGGTCGCCCGGCCCGACGTCCTGATGGTCGCCGCACTGCTGCACGACATCGGCAAGGGCAGCCTCACCGAGCACAGCGTCGCCGGCGAGCCGATCGCCCGGGCGATCGCGACCCGGGTCGGGTTCGACCCACCGGCGGTCGAGCGGATCGCGACCCTCGTGCGCTGGCACCTGCTGCTGGCCTCGACCGCGACGACCCGCGACCCCGACGACCCCGCGACCGTCGACCTCGTCGCCTCGCGCATCGGCGATCCCGAGACGATGCGGCTGCTGACCGCGCTGACCGAGGCCGACGCCCGGGCCACCTCGCCGAAGGCCTGGTCGTCGTGGCGCTCCGGCCTGGTCCTCGACCTGGCCCGTCGCGCGCAGGCGGTGCTGGACTCGGGGTCGGCGCTCCCGGCGATCGTCACGGACGAGGTGTCGATCCCCGCGGAGGTACGTGCGGGCGCGCTCTCACTGAGCCTCGAGACGCTGGAGGACGGCGCGCGGGTGACCGCCGTCGCGCACGACCGGGTGGGCCTGCTCGCCGATCTCGCCGCGCTCTTCGCGCTGCACCGGGTGCCGGTGCGCGCGGCGCGGGCCTGGGCGCAGGACCAGTACGGCGTCTCCGTGTGGGAGGTCGGTGAGGGGCAGGTCGACACCGCCGTACTCCGGCAGACCTACGAGGGGGTCCGCGACGGACGGGTCGATCCCGCCGGCCGGCTGCGGCCCGGCGTCGAGCGCGCGCTGGCGCCGTCGGTGGTGGTCCGCCCCGAGGCCTCCGACCAGGCGACCGTCCTGGAGGTCCGCACCGAGGACCGGCCCGGGGTGCTCTACCTGGTGTGCGCGGCGTTGGCGCGGATGGACGTGGCGGTCCGCTCGGCCCACGTGGACACGCTCGGACCCCAGGCCGTCGACGTGTTCTACCTGCAGGAGGCCGCGGCGGGCTCGCTGGGCGACCAGCGTGCCGCGGAGGCCGCCCACGCCGTACGGGCCGCGCTCACGACTCAGGACGCCTGAGGTCGCCCGTGCGGCCCGAGTGGGCGACCGACGTTAGGCTGGCCCCGTCACGACCGCACTCTCCGCGAGGACCCTCTTGTTCGCCACTCTCTCCGACCGGCTCGCCGACACCTTCAAGAACCTCCGGGGGAAGGGCCGGCTCTCCGACGCCGACATCGACGCCACCGCGCGTGAGATCCGGATCGCGCTGCTCGAGGCCGACGTCGCGCTGCCCGTGGTCAAGGAGTTCGTGGCGGCGGTCAAGGAGCGCGCCCGCGGCGAGGAGGTCAGCGGTGCGCTGAACCCCGCCCAGCAGGTCGTCAAGATCGTCCACGAGGAGCTCGTCGGGATCCTCGGCGGTGAGACCCGCCGGCTGCGCTACGCCAAGACCGGCCCGACCGTCATCATGCTGGCCGGCCTCCAGGGTGCCGGCAAGACGACGCTGGCAGCCAAGCTCGCGCTGTGGCTCAAGGAGCAGGGCAAGACGCCGATGCTGGTCGCCTGCGACCTCCAGCGCCCCAACGCCGCAACCCAGCTGCAGGTCAACGGCGAGCGGGTCGGCGTACCCGTCTTCGCGCCGGAGCCGGGCAACGGCGTCGGTGACCCGGTCGCCGTCTCGCGCGCCTCCATCGAGGAGGCCAAGCGCAAGCTCCACGACGTCGTCATCATCGACACCGCGGGCCGGCTCGGCGTCGACGCCGAGCTGATGCAGCAGGCCGCCGACATCCGCGACGCCGTCCAGCCCGACGAGGTGCTCTTCGTCGTCGACGCGATGATCGGCCAGGACGCCGTCTCGACCGCCCAGGCGTTCCTCGACGGGGTCGGGTACGACGGCGTCGTCCTCACCAAGCTCGACGGCGACGCCCGCGGTGGTGCCGCGCTGTCGATCGCGTCGGTCACCGGCAAGCCGGTGATGTTCGCGTCGGCGGGGGAGAAGCCGACCGACTTCGACCTCTTCCACCCCGACCGGATGGCCTCGCGCATCCTCGACATGGGCGACATGCTCACCCTGATCGAGCAGGCCGAGAAGAGCTTCGACCAGGAGCAGGCGCTCAAGGCCGCGCAGAAGCTCAGCGGGCAGGGCGGGGAGTTCACCCTCGACGACTTCCTGCAGCAGATGCAGCAGGTCCGCAAGCTCGGCTCGATGTCGAAGATCATGGGGATGCTGCCCGGGATGGGGCAGTTCCGCGAGCAGCTCGACAACTTCGACGAGCGTGAGATCGACCGGATCGAGGCGATCATCCGCTCGATGACCCCGGCCGAGCGCAACAACCCGAAGATGATCGACGGCTCGCGCCGGGCCCGCATCGCCCGCGGCTCCGGTCGACAGGTCTCCGACGTCAACCAGCTCGTCGACCGCTTCTTCGAGGCGCGGAAGATGATGATGCAGATGGCCAAGGGCGGCGGCATGCCCGGGATGCCCGGCATGCCGGGGATGCCCGGGATGCCCGGGGCTGGCAAGCGCGGCAAGGCCAAGGCCCAGCCCAAGAAGGGCAAGGGCGCCAAGCGCTCCGGCAACCCCGCCAAGGCCGCCCAGCAGGCCGCCGCGGAGAAGGAGAAGGCCGCCGCGGCCGGCAACCCGTTCGGGAGCCCCGGCAACGAGCCCGTCGACTACGAGAAGGCCGCTGCCGAGCTGAACCTCCCGAAGGACTTCTCGAAGTTCCTCAAGTGACCGAGCGGGCTCGGTCATGACGACGGTCCTCGTGGTCGACGGCGCCAACGTCGTCGGCAGCCGGCCGGACGGCTGGTGGAAGGACCGCGCCGGCGCGGCCCGGCGGCTGCACGAGGGCCTGCTGGTCGCGGACACGCCGTACGACGTCGTGGTGCTGGTCCTCGAGGGGGCCGCGAAGGGCGGCGTCCGGGCGGGCCGGGACGGTCACGTCCGCACCGTGCACGCCCCGAAGGACGGCGACGCCACCATCGTCGCCGAGGCCCAGGCCGCCGCCGACCGCGGCGACCGGGTCACGGTCGTGACCGCCGACCGGATGCTCCAGGCCCGCGTCCAGGGCCTCGGCGCCCTCGCCCTCGGCCCCTCCTGGCTCCTCGACCAGCTCTAGATGCCGAGTCGGCAGAAGTTGCGCGTCGAGTCG
>Ga0335075_10000466_pt1 | contig 72166 bp, 61 predicted proteins | sample Lox_Sample_24_FD_206723 | JGI IMG/M metagenome (GOLD analysis project Ga0335075, IMG submission 206723) | Soil microbial communities from Loxahatchee National Wildlife Refuge, Florida, United States - Lox_Sample_2.4 | ecosystem: Environmental > Terrestrial > Soil > Wetlands | place: USA... | reverse complement strand
TGAAGCTGAAGCGGCAAACGGCGGTTGTTTGAAAGGAACAATTTGAGGTTCGCCTCGTCAGGCCCCGACCTTCATGGGTCGAGCATAGAGCCTGTTATGCACTGGTCGGCCGATAGCAACGCAATTCCCCTTTGTGCGCAGGTCAATACGCCCACCACGGAGCGGACGGCGTTCCGGAAGGCATATTTTGCCCATCGATGGCACTGTAGACATTCACCCCATAGAAGAACGGCAATCCCCAGTCAAAGCCGTAGCCTGCCGGGTTTACACCGCCAAGGGTTGGCTGAACCGCGTCGGACGAAGTAGCCGCACTGGTGAAGAGGTCTTCAGCATTTGCGACGCTGAAGCTGGTCGATTTCGATGAGCCATCCTGTCCCTCATTCGTAGCGGAGAAGCTCTTCGTTGCGGTGGGACAGTAAAAGCTGGAGAGATCGCCGACCGGCGTATTCGACGGGCACTCCGGAATATTCGGGACATTGGGAAAATTGACGGCGTTCGAGCCGCTATCGATAAAGCTGCCCGGGCCGGCGCAGGTATTGGCATTCGTGATGCCGAGAGTCTGGCCATCGAAAACAGTCGTGAAGTCATCGCAGGCCAGCGTAAAGATGGTGGCACTGGAGGGAAGCTGATTGTTGGACTCAGTTCCAATGCCGAAGATCAAGGAACCGCTCAAAGTTGCCGCGCTGGCGGATGCAGAGGGCAACTCCATAATGACGCCATTATTGTCATTCGCAAAAAGCGTCACGGGATTTGTGACCTGATTCGCCTTAGCGATGAAGGCTGGATCACAGGTGGAGCCGCTGCAAGTGTAATAGGCGGGATATGGCGGGCTGGTGAGCCCCGATGACGAGTCGCAGGCGCTGGCGCCCTGATAATAACAATCGGTGGGCTCAACGCCGACGCCCAGGATACCGTTGGCTCCGAGGAGCGCCACTGTGTTCTCGTTGCTGGTGCTGCCGTTGGAGCAACTGGATGGAATGCCGGTCGTTGAGCTGCTGATCACCTGAATGGGAACGCTGGAAGCAGTTTCACCGCCCAAGGTTACATCGGCCTTCTGCACTGGTCCCCACAGATAGGACCCATCCACAAAAGAAACGCAATCATAGGCGGGCGAGCCGTTGGTTGCGCTAACAGCCGGCAGATTGAGGGAGGATACCTGTGACTGGAAGATGCGGATGCCTGTCGAGCCTGTATCGACGAGCAAGTTGTCGATGGTGACACAATTGGAGCTGCCCGGAGCACAGATCTTAGCTGAGGCGAATGCGGCATTCTCATAGATGTAGCCATTCGGCTGATTTACCTCAGGCCCTCCATTGACAGAAATTGCGAGAACATTGGAGCCGGTGTTGGAACCGGTGCCCGTGCCGGAACCACCGCCGGAACCACTCGAAGTCGTGGTGCTGCTGGTACTGTTATTGCTGCTGCCGCAACCCGCTGCGAGTCCCAGAGCTGCCAGAAGAATCCATAGAAAGACTTTGCGCACTGAAGACTCCTGCCGACCGATCACTGAATCTGATCGGCCGCCACTCCCTGGGGAAGCAGATTGGGGATGTATGCCCGGCCATAGTGGGCCCGCATGTGACCAGCGGCCTGCACCACCAGTCCCTGTTCCTGAATATTAAGCGGACGATGCCCGTATATTTTCGTATTCGGCTGCGTCTGCAATGCCGTGGTGTACTGCGGAAAGTACACCCCCAGAATCTGCTGCATCGGAGGCGGAAACTGACCGTGCCAGGCGACAGCAAACACAGTGCCTGAGGGCGAGACATATTCGTCCACCACAGTACCGCCGGGCAGCTGCATCTCATGAACTGTGTAGACGTCATGCTGGATGACCTGGAGATTGGCCTTCATCTGGACACGATCGGATTCAACCGTGTTGACATTGCCGCCAAGAGAAGCCAGCGCCAGCGGTGAAAGCCCGACCAGCACCATGCCCGCGGCCGCCCAACGGAGCCATTGGAAGCGCGCATGCTGCCGTCGAGCCGATGCTTTGGCACGTTTGCAGCCGCGCCAATGTACTGCCGCGAGACGATAGAGATATGAAATGGGCACTTCATCGGGAGGGTGAGAACTATGGCGCAATCGCCATTGCCACCGGAGCGAGGCCAGAAAGATCATATGCATTTGACGATGGTAGGACGAGGTTGGCCGCAACAGCGTTGTATTGTCGCCGCAAGTCATAGTATTTTGGACTGCTTAGCAAGCTGCAGACCATTGAGGGCAGCAAGGAGATGGAATGCAGGGATGCCAAATGATTTGCCGTTTTTCTTTGTTTCCATTATGGTGGATAGCAAGATGAAGCGCATGCCTCGCCAGTTTTTCAGCTTTACGTACCGCTATTGGCACTCAATAGCGGCTCTGGCGGACGGTCCCGTGCACATCTGAAGGATTTAAAGCAGCAAGGCTTTCAGGTTTCTACGAACTTCCACACGAGCCGCAGCCCTAAGGGTTGCGGCTTTGTTCTTGGGTGAATGACAGGACGAGAAAGGACGCGATTTTGGACAGCACGGAAACTCTCTCGGAAGCGACGACTCCCCTACCGACTCCAGGACGATTCGGCGCGTATGGCGGGCGATATGTTCCGGAGACGCTGGTGGCGGCTTTGGAGGAGCTGGAGCATGCGTATGCGGGGGCTCAGACCGATCCGGCATTTCACGCGCGGCTCGACTCGCTGCTGCGCGATTATGCTGGGCGCCCTACTCCGCTTTATTTTGCCGAGCGGCTGACGGCAGAACTGGGTGGCGCAAAGATTTACCTGAAGCGCGAAGACCTGCTGCACACCGGCGCGCACAAGATCAACAACTGCATTGGACAGGGGCTGTTGGCGCAGCGCATGGGCAAGCATCGCATTATTGCCGAGACGGGCGCGGGGCAGCACGGCGTGGCCACGGCGACGATTTGCGCACTGCTGGGCATGGAGTGCGTGGTGTACATGGGTGCGGAGGACATGCGGCGGCAGGAGCTGAATGTGTATCGAATGCGCCTGCTGGGTGCGGAGGTGCGCGGCGTGGACTCGGGCTCGAAGACGCTGAAGGATGCGATCAACGAGGCGATGCGGGACTGGGTGACGAATGTGCGGACGACGCACTATCTGCTCGGCAGCGTGCTGGGCGCGCATCCTTATCCCGCGATGGTGCGGGACTTCCATCGCGTGATCGGGAAGGAGACCCGGCAGCAGATTCAGGAAAAAGAGGGGCGTTTGCCGACGGCGATTATTGCGTGCGTGGGTGGTGGGTCAAATGCGATTGGGGCGTTTTACGAATTTATTCCCGATGCAAATGTCCGTTTGATTGGCGTGGAGGCCGGCGGGCGCGGCAAGGAGCTGGGCGAACATGCGGCTCGATTTGAGGGCGGCGCGCCGGGTGTTTTGCAGGGCACGTACTCCTATGTACTTCAGGATGAGCATGGGCAGATTGCGTTGACGCACTCGGTTTCGGCGGGGCTGGATTATGCGTCGGTTGGACCGGAGCATGCAGCGCTGCATGACTCGGGGCGCGCGGAGTACGTGAGCGCGACGGACGATGCCGCGCTGGCGGCGACCGTGAAGCTGGCGCGGACGGAGGGAATTCTGCCTGCGCTGGAGAGCGCGCATGCGGTTGCGGAGAGTATTCGTGTGGCGCCGACGCTGGGACGCCATGAAATACTGATAGTCAACCTTTCGGGACGCGGCGATAAGGATATGGGAATCCTGGCGCGCGAACTGAAGCTCAAGGGAGCATAAGACGGTGCCGATTCAATTTGCCAGCAAGCCGGGCCTGGTGGCCTATCTGACGGCTGGCGACCCTGACTTGATGACTACACAGGCGATTGCCATCGCCGCGATTGACGCAGGTGCGGATGTGATCGAGCTGGGCGTGCCGTTCAGCGATCCGCTGGCAGATGGGCCCGTGATTCAGCGAGCAAGTGAGCGCGCATTGATGCGCGGCACGAAGCTCAGCGATGTGCTGGCGCTAGCGAAGGAGCTGCGCGCAGCGAGGCCCGATGCGGGGCTGGTGATTTTTTCCTACTTCAATCCGATTTTGCGCTTTGGGCTGGAGAACTTTTGCGCTACTGCAGAAGCTGCGGGCGTGGATGGCGTGCTGGTGACGGACATGATTGTGGAGGAGGCGGGCGAGTATCTTGCCTGCCTGGAGCGGCACAAGCTGGCTCCGATCTTTCTGGCTGCTCCTACCAGCCCGGATGCGCGTTTGAAACGGATTGCGGCGGCATCGAAGGGATTTGTGTATGCGATTTCGCGGGTGGGCATCACGGGCACGCAGCAGTCGCTGGCATCGGACGCCGAACAACTGGTGACGCGGCTGCGGCGCTACACCGAGTTGCCGATTGCGGTGGGCTTTGGTGTTTCCAACGCTGAGCACTTTGCCGCGGTGGGCGAGTTTGCCGATGCGGCGGTGGTGGGAAGCGCGCTGGTGGCGACGATTGAGCGGTCGGAAGCGGCGGAAGCTCCCAGTTCGATCGCACGATTTATTCAGGGCCTGCGCACACCCGCGCTGCAGGTCCGTTAATTTTCACGAATGATTGGGTTGACGAAACCGGCAAGCGCGATGACAACGCGCACTGGACTAAAAAGAAGGCATGGGAGAAGGCATGGATATCGCAGACTGGCGGAAGAAGATCGATGAGCTGGACCGGCAGGTGGTTGCGCTGCTGAGTGAGCGTGCCGAGGCGGCAAAGGCGATCGGCAAGCTGAAACGCTCGACGGCGCTTCCGGTCTATGAGCCGAATCGTGAGCGCGTGATTTTTGAGAACGTGCGCGCAGCCAACAAGGGACCGCTTCCGGATATTGAACTGACGCACATTTACGAACGGATTATCGACGTGATGCGCGCGCTTCAAAAGGACGAGCTGGCTTCGCAGGGCAACGGAAAGTAACTGAAAGAGCGCAGTACGCGCAGGATAGAAAAGGGAAAACAATGATTGTTGCGATGCAGGAAAAGGCTACTGAAGAGCAGATTCAAACCGTGGTTGAGCGCATGGTCGCGATCGGCTTTAATGTTCATCGAACAACAGGCGCGGTGCAGACGATTCTGGCGGGCGTGGGCACGCCGGGCCAGTTTGATCACAAGGACTTTGAACTGCTGCCCGGGGTGTCGGAGGCGGTACGCATCTCTTCGCCTTACAAGCTGGCGGGACGCGGGTTCCGTCCCGAGGGCACGATTGTGCGCTTCCCCAATGGCGTGAAGATTGGCGGCAACGAGGTTGTGGTGATGGCCGGGCCATGCTCGATCGAAAGCCGCGACCAGATTTTTACTGCGGCCGCGCAGGTGAAAGCGGCGGGCGCGAAGTTTTTGCGCGGCGGCGCGTTCAAGCCGCGCAGCTCGCCTTATTCCTTCCAGGGCATGGGGCTTGAGGGATTGAAGCTGCTGAGGGAAGTGGGCGATGCGACGGGGCTGCTGATTATCAGCGAGGTGATGGAGATTTCGCAGATCGAGCTGATGCTGCCTTATATCGATTGCTTTCAGGTGGGCGCGCGCAATATGCAGAACTTCAATCTGCTGCGCGAGCTGGGGCTGGTGCGCAAGCCGGTTCTGCTGAAGCGCGGCATTGCGGCGACGATTGAAGAGTTGCTGCTCTCGGCGGAGTATATTTTGTCGGGCGGCAACTATGATGTGATTCTGTGTGAGCGCGGCATTCGCACCTATGAGACCTACACGCGCAACACGATGGACGTTTCAGCAATTCCGGTGGTGAAGCATCTCTCGCACCTGCCAATTGTGGGTGATCCTTCGCATGGGACGGGGCGGCGGGATATGGTTTCGGCGATGGCGCGCGCCTCGGTGGCTGCAGGCAGCGACGGTCTGCTTATCGAGGTGCATCCGAACCCGGATAAGGCTATCTCAGACGGCGCGCAGTCGCTGTTTCCAGAACAGTTCTCGAAGCTGATGGACGAGCTGCGCATTATTGCTCCGGCGGTAGGACGCAAGATTGCGCAGCCGGTTGCGATTGCGGTTGCGGTTTAGAAAGCACGAACGATGCCGATTAAGCGTGTCACGATTCTCGGCACAGGGCTGATTGGGACCTCATTGGGACTCGCGTTGCGCTCGCATGGTTTTGCGGGCGAGATTGCGGGATGGGACCCAGACCCTGCAGAACTGAACGCCGCACTGGACTGTGGCGCGGTGCATTTTGCGTCGAGCGATGCGGTTGCCGAGGCGCGGTCGAGCGACGTGACTCTGCTGTGCGGGCCGGTGTTTACGATTCTGGAATGGATGGACCGGTTGGCTCCGGTGCTGAAACCGGGCCAGCTGGTTACCGATGTGGGCAGCGTGAAAGGCGCGCTGGTGGAGCGAGCGCGCGGACGCTACAACCTGGCGGAATCGGCTGGATTTTTGCCGGGGCATCCGATGGCGGGCAAGGAGGTGAGCGGCGCGGCGAATGCTGACGCAAATCTTTTTGACAGCGCGGCGTGGCTATTTACCGAGACGGAGGAATCGCGTGGGATGCATCCTGCGTCGCGCGCGATCGCGGACGAATGGCGCGGATGGACGGGAAAGCTTAACTGCTGGGTGCTCGATCTTGATGCGGAGCGGCATGATGTTCTTTGCGCGTGGGTGAGCCACCTGCCCCAGTTTATGTCGACCGCGCTGAGCGCGCTATTGCAGGATGAGTTTGCTGCGAAGGACGAACTGCTGCCGATTGGCGGACGCGCTTTGCGAGAGATGACGCGGCTGGGGGCGAGTCCGTACTCGATGTGGCGCGATGTGGCGCACACCAACACGGAAGCCATTGCGGCCTCGCTGCTGGCGCTGGAGCAGCGGTTGGCGCACCTGCGCGAAAATCTGAAGACCCCGGAGCTGCGCGAGGAGTTCGAGCGCGCGAATCTGTTCCGGTTTATACCGCCCGCATCGAAAAGATAACCAAAAAGGCGACTAGTATGTTTGTCATGCGCCGCTCTCTGATTTTGCTTGCTCTGTCTCTGTCCACGTTTTTTGCCGCAGCCCAATCTCTTACAACGCTTTTAGTGGATGTGGACCATCGGCCGTCGATCAGCCTGGATGGCCCGTGGCACTATATCGTCGATCCGTATCGTGGTGGGTGGGGTTCGCGGACGGATGTTCCCGGTGTTCATGGCTATGCAGCGAATGCGCATTCCACGCCAGACGGCCCTCTGCTGGAGTATGACTTCGCGAAGTCACCGGTGCTGCAGGTTCCGGGGGACTGGAATTCGCAGCGGAAGGATCTGTTCTATTACGAAGGGCTGCTGTGGTATCAGCGCGACGTTACCTTTCATCCAAAGGCGCACACGCGGGTTTTTCTGCACATCGGCGCTGCAAATTATGCAGCCTATGTATTCGTGAACGATGTTCACGTCTGCGATCACGAAGGCGGATTCACTCCGTTCGATTGCGAAGTCACCGGTGTATTAAAGGACGGCAGCAACTTTGTTGTGATTGCGGTGGACGACCAGCGCAAGGCTGACAGAGTCCCCGCGATCAAGACGGATTGGTGGAACTATGGCGGGCTGACGCGGGATGTTTCGCTGGTGGAGGTTCCGGAGGCGTTTATTGATGATGAGTCGCTGCAGCTGATGCCCGACGGCACGATTGCGGGATACGCGCATGTGGAGGGCGGCACGGCTGGCATGAAGGTGGCGTTGAGCATTCCGGCACTGCATGAGGAGCTGAGCGCGGTTACTGGAGAAGATGGGCGCGCGGATTTCATCTTCCGTCCGCAGGGATTGGAGCGGTGGTCGCCGGAGCATCCGCGGCTTTACCATGTGGTATTTTCGGCGGGCGCGGATCGGCTGGCCGATGATGTCGGCTTTCGCACAATTGCGGTGCGCGGCGATCAGATTTTGTTGAATGGGAAGCCGATTTTTCTGCGCGGGGTGAGCATCCAGAATGAAGCGCCGTACCGCTCGGGACGCGCGTGGTCGGAGAAAGACGCGGAGACTCTGCTGGGATGGGCCAAAGAACTGCACTGCAATTATGTGCGACTGGTGCATTTTCCACATGACCAGCGCGAAACGCGCCTGGCGGACAAGCTGGGCATCATGGTGTGGTCGGAGATTCCTGTTTACTGGGATATTGACTGGAACGATCCGCATACGCTTGCGGTGGCGGAGCAGCAATTGCACGAGATGATTCGGCGGGACCGCAATAGAGCCTCCGTGATTTTGTGGTCGATGTCGAATGAGACTCCAGACAAACCGGAGCGCACGGTCTTCATCAACAAGCTGATTTCGCAGGCGCGGGAGGACGATCCGACGCGGCTGATTACCTCGGCGATTGCGGCGTCGATCCATGGCAAGACGGTTGTGCTGGATGATCCGCTGATGAAGAGCCTGGACGTGATTGGGTACAACGAATATATCGGCTGGTATATGGGAACGCCGGAGTCGACCGCGGAGTATACGTGGGAAGATCCGCTGGGCAAGCCGGTGATCATGAGTGAGTTTGGTGGCGGCGCGAAGGCGGGACTGCATGGGCCAGCGACGGAGCGCTGGACGGAGGAGTACCAGGCGGCGATTTATACGAACCAATTCCCGATGTTTGAGAAGATGCCGTTTTTGCGCGGCCTTTCGCCGTGGGTACTGATGGACTTTCGCTCGCCCACGCGGCAGTTGCCAGGCATTCAGGATGGTTACAACCGCAAGGGTCTTGTCTCAAATCTGGGCGAGAAGAAGAAGGCCTTCTTTGTGTTGCAGGATTACTACGCGAAGATGCCGCACTGACGTTGCAGGCGGGCTTATGCGCCGGCGTGGCCCAGGCCGATGCCGATAACGTAGGTTACGATGCCTTCAACAGCGCCGACAGCAGTCATCTCGAGTCCGCTTGCCCACCAGGAGCGGACGGTGATGAGGGACTTGGCGGCTCCGACTGCGAAGTGCGCGGCGAGCGAGATGACGGCGGAGAGGATGATGGCTTCATAACCGCCGAGGAAGAAAAACGGGATGATGGGAATGAAGGCTCCGACGGCGGTGGAGAGCGCGGCGGATGTGGCAGAGGTTAAAGGCTTGCGCAGGCCTTCTTCTGTTGTGCTGAGACGCTCGGCGGCGATGGCGCGCAGAAACTGCTCTTTGTCCTTCGCGATGTGATCGACGACGCGATCTGCATCGTCTTCGGGGAGCCCTTTGACCTGGTAGTAGAGCGAGAGCAGCTCGCGAGCCTCGGGTGTATTCAACTCGATGGCTTCGCGTTCGCGCGCGAGCTCGGCCTCGTAGATTTCACGCTCGCTTTTTGCGCCGAGGTATGCGCCGGAGCCCATGGATAACGCGCTGGCGATCATGCCGGCGATTCCTGCGAGCAGGACGTACTTGCTTTCGCCCAGGGTTGCGCCGGAGACGCCGGAGACGATGCCGAAGATGGCTCCGAGGCCATCGTTGACGCCGTAGATGGCATCGCCGATCCACCCTGCGGCCTGACGGCCTGAGCCGTTGCGTTTGGCGAGAAGCTCGTCGAGCAATGCCCGTGGGCTGGTGTGGCTTTCGCTTACCGCGTGGCGTGGGTAGCGATGGCGGATGAGGCTGCTTAGTTCGCTATAGTGCTCACGCTCTTCTTCGATGACCTGGCGGAGGATGGCGAGGCTGGGCTCGTCGTTCCATTCTTGAAGCTGTCTGCTGTAAAGAGCGATGGCGCGGGACTCGTCGATCTCAAGGCGCCGGAAGGCCATGCGCTGGCCACCCATGCGGTTGGCGAGGCTGTCAGCATCTCCGGTGGGCTTGCCGTGGTACTTCGGAGGCGCGCCGCCGAGCGCGTGAATGCGATCGGCCCAGAGCGCGGCGTGCTGCGCTTCGGCTTCCGCCATGTGGCGGAGTGTCTGGCTGCGGATGGGGTCGGCGTCGCGCGCGGCGAGGGCCTGATAGGTGTAGAAGCCACTCATCTCGGTCTGCCAGTTGAATTCGAGCGCGCGCAGCAGTTTTCGCTTGCTTTTGGAGTCGAGTGTTTCAGGCGGCATGAGTGAGGTCAGTCTCCTATCTGGTAGGCAAAGGTGAATCGCCCGATTTGTATGAGTGAGCGATCGGCCGGCGGCCAGATGCGAAATGATTCTACCCGAGTGATGGATGGATTCAAGCGGGCAATGACGGAGCCGAGCAGAAGTCCCGAAGAGGCCTCGTAGAACTTTACGTTGAGGGCGTCGTCCTGGTGGTCCCAGCCGATGAGGTAGGAGCCGGGCTGGAGGGTGAAGTCTCCGATTTTGATGGGGGCCTGGGTGAGAAAGAAATGGGAATATTTGCCGTCCGCTGAGTATCCGGCGGTGATGAGGACGACTCCGGCGACGTACTTCCCCTTTCCATCGGTGATGCCGGAGGCGGTGCGCATTTCGGTTTCGATGCGTTCGTGCACGACGGGGGCGCGGACGGGCAACAAGGATTGCAACTCCTGCGCGGTGGCGACGTGCCAGCTTTCGTGCGCGGGCTGCGCGTTGGAGACGAAGCCACAGCCGAAAAGAAAAACCGCAACTGCAAAGAGTCTTCGCATGGAAACCTCCTGATGCCGGTGGATGAGAGCAGAGTGCTTATTCGAGATACACGATGCCGCGCTGCAGAGCGCTGGTTGCGGCCTGGGTCCGGTCGCTGACGCCGAGCTTGCTGAGGATGCTGTTGATGTGGGTTTTTACTGTGGCTTCTGAGATGTGGAGGTCGCCGGCGATCTCCTTATTACTGCGCCCGGCTACGATGCGCTTGAGAACCTCAAGTTCGCGCGTGGTGAGTGAAGGGCCGCCCATGCGCTCGGCGAGTTTTTCGGCGACGAAGGCAGGGATTTTTGATTTTCCCGCGTAGACGGCGCGGATGGCGTCGGTCAGCTCAGCGGCATCCATGCCTTTGAGCAGATAGCCCTTCGCCCCGGCCTGCAGGGCTCGGAAGATGTCCTCGTCGCCGTCGAAGGTGGTGAGAACGATGATACGCGCGGCGGGATTCTCCTGACGGATTTTTGCGATGGCGTCGGCTCCGCTGATTTTGGGAAGACGCAGGTCCATGAGAGTAATGTCCGGCTTGAGGGTTTGGTGCGCGCGAATTGCTTCCTCACCGTCGGAGGCTTCACCGACTACGGACAGACCCTGGACGGTGTTCAATAGCGCGACGAGCCCCTTGCGCACGATGGCGTGGTCGTCGACGACCAAGATGCGGATGAGTTCACTCATCGGGGTTCACTCCCTGTGGGCACTTCAACATGTATTCGCGTCCCTTCTCCCTCTTTGCTGGTTACGTTTATTGTGCCGCCAATCTGCTTCGCGCGCTCGGTCATACCGGTGATTCCGAAATGGCCGTCGGCGAAGGAGGGCGCATTCGCTGCGAAGCCGCGTCCGTTATCTACAATGGTCATTTTGACTCTTCGGCGCGTGTATTCGAGAAGAATATCGATGCGGGAGGCTGCGGCGTGGCGGACGGTATTGGTAACGGCCTCCTGCGCGATGCGGAGCAGCTCGCTCTCGGTGGTGGCAGGCAGCGGGCGGTAGGTTCCGTGCACATCGACGTGGGTTTTGATTTCGGACGATGCGGTGATGCGCCCGGCCATCTGGATGAGCTGGGAGGCGAGATCGTGGTTCTCGGCGCTCTGCGAGCGTAGTTCCCAGATGGCTCGGCGCGCGTCGTCGAGTCCGGTGCGGACGAGTTCCTGCGCCTCATCGAGATGCTGGTGCGCGGCGTCTGTCGATTGCGACAGCGTGCGGCCTACGATCTGCAGCTGGACGGAGACGGCGACGAATCCCTGGGCGAGGGTGTCATGAATTTCGCGCGCGATGCGGTTGCGCTCGGCGAGGACGGCATTGAAGCGCGATTCAACCTGACGGACTCGCCATAGATAGATGCCGTAGGCGAGCAGGGCAACGGTGAGAGCGAGGAGGAGATAGAACCAGATCGTCTGATAGAAATAGGGCCGCAGCTGGAAGGACAGCGAGGCGGGAGACGGACTCCAGACGCCGTCATTGTTGCAGGCGGTGACGCGGAAAGTGTAATGGCCGGGCGGAAGATTTGTGTAATAGGCGCTGCGCTGAGGGCCGGCATCGATCCATGCGTGGTCAAAGCCTTCGAGGCGATAGCGGAAGCGGACCTTGTTGGGCGCAGTGAAGGTGAGCGCGGCATAGTCGAAGGCGAAACGGCGACTGCCGGCGGCAATCTTCAAAGGAGCAGAGTCGGACTTGAGAAGCGCGGCCTCGGGCTGCGGCTGGTCATCGACGCTGAAGCGCTCGATGGCCATGAGCGGCGGGACGCGATTCATTTCGAGATCTTGCGGATCAACGGTGGCGACCCCTTTGAGGGTGGCGAACCAGAGCGTTCCGTTTTGCATGCGCCATGCTGCGGGATGGCCTCCACTGCCGGCGCGGCTGATCTTCATTCCGTCGGCAATGCCGTAGGACGCAACGGGGATGGAGTGCAACTGGCCGTCGGCATAGCGGTTGAGCGCGGCGCGGTTTACACGGTAGATGCCCTGGTTGGAGCTCAGCCAGAGGCTTCCGCTGTCGTCAGACAGGATGCTATAGATGTCTGCAGGCAGCGACTCAAGGTGAATTGCGGTAAAGGCTCCGTTGCGCCAGCGGTTGAGGCCGCCGCCGTCGGTGCCGATCCACAAGGTTCCGTCTGGGTCCTGATGCAGCGCGGTGATGATGCGGTTGGAGAGGCCGTCCTTCACGGAGTAGTTGTGAAAATGGCCGTTGCTCCAGTGGGTAAGGCCGCCCAGGGTGCCGATCCACATGGAGCCGTCGCGATCCTGGAGCAAGGCTCCGACGAGGTCGCTGCCGAGGCCGTCGAGGGCGGTCCAGGTAGTGAATTTGCCCTCCTTGTATTGCGAGAGGCCGCGGCGAGTACCGATCCAGAGCGTGCCTTGTGCGTCGAAATACAGGGAGCGGACAAAGTCGTCGGCGAGGCCGTCGGCGGAGGTGAAGACGGTGATCTGGCCGGCGTGCATGCGGTCGAGGCCATCGGGGGTTCCGAGCCATAGGTCATCGTTGGGAGCGGCAGCGATAGAGAGAATGATGTTGCTGGAGAGGCCATTCGCAGTGGTGAGCGCGGAGAAGCCCTTCTTGTTGATTGTGTCGAGTCTGGCGCGGTCGAGGCCTCCGCCGCTGGTGCCCAGCCATACGGTTCCCGCGTGATCCTGGGTTACGGAGAGAATGTGGTCGTCTGATATGCCGTCTTCCGCGGTGTAGGTGGTGAACTTGCGGTCGCGCAGGATACTGACGCCGGCGGACTCAGTGCCGAACCATAGATTGCCCTCGCGGTCCTGGGCGATGGCGAGAACGAGGTTGCCGGAGAAGCCCTCTCCGGGCTTGAAGGCCTCGATCTTTCCGTTGACGAAGCGCGCGATGCCGCCAGGAGTGGCGATCCAGAGGGCGCCCTCGCGATCGCAGAAGAGCAGATTGACGCGATCGGAGGGCAGTCCGTCCTGGGTAGTGTAGAGACGCGGCTTGGATTGTGACGCATCCGTGAACCATAAGCCGCTGCCGGTGCCGATCCAGATGCCACCCTGGGGCGTTTCGGCGAGCGTCTGTACGTCTTTGCCTGCGAGCGGCGCAAAGGGAGTGCAGTTGGGAGATCCTGTCGATGCTGCACAGATTTCCACTCCACTCTGGGTTCCGGCCCACACACGACCTTGGCGGTCGAGCGCGACGGATTGAATTTGCACGGGGCTGCCTGCGAGCGTGAAGTATGTTGGGTTGCCGGGCGCGGCGTGGAAGAGGCCTTCCGTTGTCGATAACCAGAGCGAACCGCCGAGGGGCTCGAGCATGCGGGCGGTTTCATCGAGGGGCGGGATGCCGGGCACATCGACGAAGCGCGAGCCCTGGAGGCGCGACAGCCCGGATGAGGTTGCGATCCATATTCTGCCTTCGCGGTCCTGAAAGAGGGACCAGATGGCGCTGCCGGAGGTTTCGGGGAAGGTGTGGAAGACTCCGCGGTGATAGCTGGTCACACCGTTTGCGGTACCGACCCAGAGCGCGCCGGACTTGTCTTCCATCAGCGAATCGATGAGCGCGCTCGGCAGCGACGGTGTGTTTTTAGGTGTGAAGACGGTGAAGTTGACCGAATCAAAGCGCACCAAGCCGGCCTCGGTGGCAAACCATATAAAACCGTCGCTGGTTTGCAGCACGGCGTGAACGGTGTTTTGCGGCAGGCCGTTGTCGGTCTGCCAGGATTGATAGCCGTAGCTGCGCAGGTTTTGATGCGGGTCGAGCGCGCAGGCTGCCGCCACACAGAAGAGCACCGCCGCGAGGGCGGCGAATCGGAGATTACGGCAGCGGAGGTTTTGCATTCCTGCCTGAATGGTACACATCCGGTTGGGGAGAACCATATCCATCGAAAGGTGGAGCTGCCTCGCCCTGCTACGCACTTTTCTTTCCGCTCACACGGGGCACTTTCCGCTCACACGGGGCTTGACCCAGACCTTTTCCGCTGCAGGGGCTCCGAGGGTCGCTGTTCCGATGGGTGTTTCGATGGTCAGCGTCTGGTCATAGTTCCTTTTGAGGACGCGCACGGGGCCTCCGGGGGCGATGCCGTTCTGGTGCAGGAAGCGCAAGAGCCGAGGATCGCGCTCGTAGAGGCTGGCGACGGTGTAGTCGGTGTTCTCCACGCCTTCGGCGAGCGTGCGCAGACCGCGTTTGGCGCGTTTGACGGGGCTTTCCGGCAATACGGAGTTGCCGTGCGGGCAGGTTCCCTGCTTCCCTAGTTTCTCAAGGAGACGCGCTTCGAAGGCCGGTGAAACCGCGTGTTCGAGGCGCTCGGCCTCGTCATGGACCTCATACCAGGGCATGGCGAACATCTCGGACAGCATGCGCTCGATGAGATGGTGGCGCAGCGCGGTACGGTGGGCGGCCTGCTTGCCCTGCGGCGTGAGGCGCACGATGCCGTCGGACTTCACGTCAACGTAGCCGTCGCGCTTGAGGCGGCGAATGGCCATGGAAACAGCGGGGGCGGAAACGCCGAGCCAGTGCGCGAGCGTGGCGGAGATGACGGTCTGCCCCTCGCTTTCGGCCTCGAGCACGGCCTTGAGATAGTCTTCTTTCGATACGCTGATCGTGTTCTTCACGGCTTCTTCAGCATCGCCCCTGAGGTTGAAGTTGTAAAGCACGTTGCTTTGATTTCAGCGGATGTCGAGAACCTTCTGGTGCGGGTTCTTATCCTGCTGCTCTTTGATGGCGCCGACCTTTGCGAATTCCGCGCGGGCCTCCTCCCGTCGCCCCATGGATTGATAGAGGCGGGCGAGACGCCAGTGGGAATCGACTTCATTCGGATCGAGCGAGATGGCTTTCTGGAAGGCCCGGACGGCATCGTCGTTGCGGCCTGAGGCGGCGTAGATGATGCCGAGATCGAGATAGGGCAACGCAAGGGTCGGGTCGCCAGCGATGGATTGTTTCAACTCCGGTTCGGCGCGGGCATAGTCGTTTTGCTCGACCAGAGCGTCTCCGAGATAGGCACGGGCCTTGGCCTGCTGCGGATCGTTGTCGAGTTCGGCCTGAAACTCCTTTTCTGCCTCGGGATATTGCTTCTGGGTCCAGAGCAGATAGCCGAGGCCGAAGTGGACGTTGGGTTCCCTCGGGTTGGCACGCACGGCAGCGCGGAACTGAGCGATGGCTCCGGTGACGTTGCCCATGGCGTCCATGGCCTCGCCGGCGAGCATATCAGCTTCGGCGGAGTCGGCGTTGAGAGAGAGAATTTGCCGATACGTGGCCAGGACACAGGGAAATTGCTTTGCCCATAGGCAGCTCTGCGCGAGCGTTAATCGCAGGGGCAGGCTCTGCGGGTCATCTTGCGCAGCCTTCTTCAAATATGGGATGGCTTCGGCGTAGTCGGCAGCTCCGTAATATGCCATGCCGGTAAGGATGGTGAGGCGCTGGTTGCCGGGGTTGGCGCGCAGGGCCGCCTGGAAGGCTTTCGCGGCTGCGGGGAACTGGCCCGACTTAAAGAGCGCGAGGCCAAGATCGACTTGCAGGCCGGACATTGCGGGGTCAATGGCCAACGCTTTGCGGTAATAGGAGATTGCCGAGTCGTAGCGGTCCTGGCGGGCTTCGAGGAGTCCGAGATGCGCGAGAGCCTCGGCGTTGCGGGGATGGGTTGCGAGGATCTCGCGCCAGGCCTGTTCGGCTTCCATGCCTTGGCCCTGCTGCTCCAGAGCGAGCGCGTGAAGGCGCGCATCGGATTGAGCTGATGCGGCTTTTGGGCCACCGAAGGACAGGCATCCCAGGCACACGAGCAGAGCAATCCCGACTGACAACTTCACTGACGCCTCCATGCTGGTCTATTGCTTACGGTACGCTGCCGCGCACACAGGCCGCAATGCTGAGAGGGCGCGAACCCATGGATTGATTCCGTTGGATTTTCGTTCGCGAAAAGTGAATGGGGGCCTGATCATCAGGCCCCCATTCGGTGAGAGGTTTAGCGGTGCAGCACCACTGGTTAGAAGAGGAACTTTCCACCAAACTGCCAGGTGCGAGGATCGTTGACGCCGGTCACATGTCCGAAGTTTCCGTCCGTGAACCCAGTGTCAATGTTGCTGAATTCGGTGTGGTTGAAGGTGTTATAGGACTCAGCACGAAGCTGGATTCTTGGGCCGGCTTCATGCGAAGTGAGCGCAAATTCCTTGAAGAGAGCCATGTTCCAGTTGAAGAGGCCAGGACCGACAACTGCATCCTTGTGGGCAGTGCCGAAACCACCTGTTGTGCCTCCGGCCCATGGAGCCAGCGGCGCCGCGTAGGCAGAGGTGTTAAACCACTCACTTTGCGTCTTGGGATAGGTTATCCGGGAGACGATGTTCGGACGGTTGTCGGTGCCGCCGCCGAGACCGAGTGTATCGGGCGAGTAGCTGACGTTGACGGGATTTCCGCTTGTCGCCTCCGTGATGCCGGAGAGCTGCCATCCGCCGAGCGCGGTGCGTGCAAATGCATTGCTGGAGTGCAGGAAGAAGGGGAAGTTGTAGATGTAGTTTGCGCTGAACACGTTTCGGCGATCAATGGTGCCCGAGCCGCGGTCATACTCTATGTCGAATGGATCGGAGATCTGCCCGCCTGAACCCTGTAAGCCCGTGGAGGTCAAATCACCGCTCTGGATGTCAATCTCATGCGACCAGGTGTAGCCCAGCTGTACGGTCAATCCGTGCTTGTTCTCCATGCGGAGGGAGGTTTGGAGAGAGTGATAGCTGCTGTTGGTTACGTTCTCGATCTGCGTGATGCCACCGTAGCCCTGGAACGTCCTGTAAAGGTTCGAGTTTGCGCCTCCGGCGACGGCCTCGCGGTCGTCGTAAGGGTTCGCGGTATTGGCCGAATCCGTCTGAGGCAAAGTATTGATGGACCGCTCATCGTTCTGATGCCAGGCTGTCATGCCGACATACTGGAGAACGTAGATCATCGACGGCGCAATTTCACGCTGCACGCCCAGGCTGAACTGGGCTGTGCCAGGGTTGGGATAGTAGTAATCGAGGTTGGTATAGTTTCCGGGGAAGAACGGAGCAGAGGCCGTCTGACCGCTCTGGTTGCTGGTATTGGGGTTTGAGAAGTAGACGGCACTGACCGAGGGCTGATATGCGAACGGCACGTTTGTATCCGTACCGTAGATATCGTTGCCCTGGACACGCTCGAAGAACATGCCAAAACCACCGCGAAGGACGGTTTTGCCGTCACCCGTGAGGTCATCGGCAAAGCCAACGCGCGGCTGGATGGTGCCATAGGTGTCCTTGACCAGGCCACGCGGGAAGCCGTTAACGCCCGGTAGTTGTACACCGTTCATATAGAACGGAACCGGAGCGCCAGCTATCTGGCGGAAACCGGGGCCGTTGGGATCCAACGTTCCGGTTGCAGGATCCGGGGACTGGGCATTCGCGGCGGTGAAGTCGCCCGGTATGAAGTTGGACGTCCGGTTGTTCTTTTCATAGACGTGCGGCAGTCCGTCGTAGCGTATGCCGAGGTTGAGGGTAAGGCGAGGCAGTACGTGCCAGTTGTCGTTTGCATAGCCGGAGTAGGTGTTGTTGATCCAGTGATCGGTGTTCAACTGCTGGAGCTGCTGATAGCTGCTGGCAAATCCGAGGAGGAAGTTGCCGTAGGCATCCTTTGAATACGCCGAATCAGCGAAGGTGTAGTCGCCCTGCGTATCGGCCTGCTGCTGCTGGTTCTTATCGTTCCGCATGTAGCCGACACCGAACGAGAAAGAGTGCTGACCGTACGTCCAGGATAGATCGTCACGGAATTGATAGTTGAGATAGGAGTTGTGCCACGGCCAATAGTTGATCGTCCAGTTGGTATTTGGCGCGCCCGAAAAATCTACCGACGGGAGGCGGTTCAATGCGTTATTGCCGCTGAAGATGCCGACGGCACTCCAGCCGGAGGGCTGCTGATAGATGCCGGCTGGCGTGATGTCGATGGTGTTTCCATTCACATACAGCCCGCTCTCATTCAAAAGGGTTGGAGACAGCACCTGGGTGAGCTTGATGACCGAGCCCCAGGACGGATTGGCGAATACATCGCCAGTCGTAACGTAGCTGTTATTGCTCCACATATCGGGGTAGATCGTCTGGGACATCTGATCGTGAATCCAGTGACCCATCAACGTGTACTTGTCGTTGAAGTGATGATCAATGCGGACGACATCCTCACGGACATCGGTGGGCTGCGCCGGCGATGCAATATATTGTGTGCCGTTGTTGTAGTTGGCCTTGGGAATGGCCCCGGTGCCCATGAACAGAACCGCATTCGGATCAAGCAGGTTAGCTGGAATGGTATAGGTGCCGCTTCCGTTGCTGGGAAAGGGCTGTCCGGCGGTTAGACCGTCCGCGGCGTAAACGGCGAGTTTGGCCGGGTCACTGGTGACGGGAACAATCAGCGGATTACCGCTCAATGGGGTATACGCGAGCGGTTGACCAGCAGTCGGGAGGTCAGCGTCCGGGATGGTGTTTACAATGGACGGACTGGCACCCTGGATGAACTTGCGCCACTCCTCATTGACGAAGAAGAAGGTTTTGCTGCGGCTGTCGTTGTACACGTGGGGAATCCAGACCGGGCCGCCGATATTTCCGCCGAAGATGTTTAGGCGGAGCTCAGGAGTAGGCTGGCCTGCCTGCTTGGTCAAATAGTTCTGTGCGTCGAACGCGTCGTTTCGATTGAACTCCCACACTCCGCCGTGGAAGCTCCGGGTGCCCGACTTGATCACCATGAGAACCGTACCGCCAGAGTTGATTCCATACTCAGGCTGGTAGTTGCTGGCGAGAACCTGGAATTGGGCGAGAGCGTCAGGGCTGATGGCAACATCAAGTTTGCCGCCGCTGCCGCGGTCATAGACCTCGCCGCCATCAATCATCCAGTTGTTGTGGTCATAGCGGCTGCCGTTGAAGTTGATCTCGGCACTGCTGCCTTGAGCAGTGACGCCGTTGAACGAGGGCAGCATATTGGTGACGCCTGTGCCCAACGTGGTGAGCGACATAACATTGCGACCGTTGGTGGCCAGCTGCAGAACCTGCTGTCCGGTAATCAGAGAGCTGACTGCATTACTCTCAGACTGCACCTGGAGCACGTTGGCCTGAACGGTTACAGTCTGGGCCTGCGATCCGACCTCAAGTTTCGCGTCGGCGCGCAGTGTCTGCGCTTCGTTCAGGACCAGTCCGGATTTATCGTAGCCTTTGAAGCCCGGCGCAGTGACTTTGAGATCGTACGTACCGATCTGCAATGCGGAAAAACTGTAGAGACCGGAACCATCACTTTTTGTAGTGCGCACGGTACCAGTTGCGAGGTGGGTTACGGTGACTGTTGCGTTGGGAATGGCTGCACCGGATGGATCGGTCACAACACCGGTGATTCCGGCGTTCTCCTGTGCTCCAAGCATTGCTACGCACAGCAAGGCGATTAGAGCCACGCCGAAGGTGGACACTAAATATCTAACAAGTTTCATGATGGCCTCTCCTGAAAATCAGTTACAGTTACTACCGCATCTTTACTTTCATGCACGAACAGTGCGGTTTGATTGGTGCCTTATGGATCTTTCCCGCTCAAGCTGCGGAGCAGGCATCAAAAATTAGAACTGAGCCCTTTCCGCATCGTTATTAAGCAACTCATCCGTCCTCGTGACTCCGATGCAAAACCCTACTCGCACCGATTCAGCATATCTATCATCAGGAAACTTTCGATCTGAATGAGAATGCAGGATAGTTTTAGTGCCGCGACATTTTGATTGTCAAGGTTTTTGCTCAAGAAAATCGATTGACCTCGCGATATCGTTAACATGAGTCCTATAAATAAGGATATCTATGCTGCCGGATGCGACCGGACCTCAAGAAAAGAGGTGTCAAGCTTGATTCCTCCCTGCGTTGCTACAGATTTTTTGCCAGTGAGCAGAGCACCTTGGCTAAAAGGCATCTCAGGCTATTTGATTCCCCCTTTCAGCATTCTGGGCATCTATAAGTGGCAGCTTCGAGTGAAGAATGTGAGCAGAGACGGTAGACGATCTTCGTCTGTCCTTTTGTTCTTCATCCAGCAGCTTTTGCGGTCACTGCTGCATCGGCGATGTTGGTCAACGCCGAGATCCAATGAGGTGACAGGCGGCGGATGATGGTTATGTCGTAGAATTGCAGGCGCCAAAACACCACCGGCCCAAGTTGCCCGGCGAGAAACATTCGCGGGCGCGGCTCAACCCAGGTCCATGACGGTGAGCGCACAATCGCAAGAGGTGACTGGGCTGGACAGAGGAGCGATGGATGTCCAAGACCTCCATTTTGTCGATCTCGGTTTTGCCCCGCAGATCCCTCGTGAACTTATTTGTTGCAATTTCACTTCTAGCGGTTGGCTGCGTCAAGAAGGCTGGGCCTTCGGCTCCTGCTGAGCAGGCAAAGCAGGTTGCCGCTACTGCCCCTCTGGCATTCTCACCGGGCGAATCACCTGTGCCTTCGATGGGTATCGCATTACCGCGGAGTTTCGCGCGTGACACTGGCGATCTTGATGCGATGGTGAAAAGGCGCAATATCCGCGCACTTGTTATTCTCGATCCCATCAGTTTTTTCTACGACAAGGGGCAGCCCAGGGGCGTGATGTACGAGGCGCTGGAAGAGTTTCAGAAGTTCGTCAATCAAAAGCTGAAGACGGGCACATTGAAGGTGACGGTCACATTCCTCCCTATGCGAGCCGACCAGTTGGAGGCGGCTCTGACACAAGGGGTGGGCGACCTGATCGCCTATGGAGTCGTCATCACACCCGACCGTGAAAGACGCGTTGCCTTCTCGACGCCGATCGAGAAGGACGTGACCCAAATCATCGTAACCGGACCAAGTTTCGGCACCGTCTCGACGTTGGCCGATCTTGGTGGAAAGGAGGTATATGCCAATCCGCTTACTACCTATTACGAAAATCTGCAGAGGGTAAACGAGCAGCTTCAAAAGGCCGGCAAGGCTCAGATCATTGTCAAGGCCGCAGACAAGAACCTGATGGACGACGATCTGTTACAGATGGTGAACGCTGGATTGATTCCAGCGACCGTCACCACAAAGCAACGAGCCGATCTTTGGTCGCAAGTGCTCCCCCACATTCAACCGCATCCTGAGCTGGTGATCGCGAGCGGGACGCAGCTGGCGTGGGTCATGCGCAAGAACAATCCTCAATTGAAGCAATTGGTCGACGAATTTGTCGAATCGCACTCGGTGGGAACATCCTTCGGCAACACCTTGCTTCGACGCTATCTGGAAAACACCAAATGGGTTAAGGATTCAACATCCCCGGAGGAGATGAAGAAGTTTCAGACCTATGTGGCGCTTTTCAAGAAGTACGCGGGCGAATACGATTTCGACTACCTGATGATGGCGGCCCAGGGCTATCAAGAGTCTCAGCTGAACCAGAGCCGAAGAAACCCCAGCGGCGCGGTGGGTATTATGCAGGTCATCCCCAGGAATGCGGCGTCCTCTCCCATCGACATTCCGAACGTGAATACTGCCGACGCTAATATTCATGCCGGGGTGAAGATGATGCGTAACATTGAAGATACCTACTTCAACGACCCGAAGATCGATCCCCTGAACAAAACGCTCTTCGTCTTCGCCAGCTACAATGCGGGACCGAATCGAGTGGAGAAGATGCGACAAGAGGCAAGCGCGATGGGCCTTAACCCGAATGTGTGGTTCGGTAATGTGGAACTGGTCGCAGCGAAAGACGTTGGGCAAGAGACTGTGACGTATGTCGCCAACATCTACAAGTACTACATCGCCTATAAGCTGGCCCTGGAGGAGTCGCAGGTCCGGAGCAAGGCAGAAGGATTGCCGGTAAAGTGATGGCTCAGCGACTGTAGCCTTGTTCTGGCAAGGTCGTGTCACCGACAACCGCTTGCCCTCCGCTATTTTGCTATCGGGAGTGCCACCGGCTGCGCGAGACGGAACTCGAGCAGAGACTCACTCGGAATCGAGATCTGCTGCCCTTTTTTGGAAGCTGCCATGGCGGTTCCACCTGCAGCTCCGGCGAGAACGCCAATCCCAGCCCCCTTGCCCCCGCCTGCTATTCCGCCAATGAGCGCACCCAATCCCGCACCCCCGACAACCTTTTTGGCTGTTTTAGAGCCTTCTCCACTTCCTTTGACCTCATACGAGTTGGTCATCAGCGGATAAGAGGTTCCATTTATCGAGATACTGGTCAGTTGCAGATCGAGCTCGGAGCTGCCTTTCATTCTGCCGGCGGACTCCGCTGAAACGAGAACGCCATAAACGGGGGTGCCTCTTCGGGCGACCACTACATTGTCGGCTTGCAAATTTGTTTCAAGATTGGCGGTAAACCGATAGCCCGCCTTCTGACTCTTGGAATTTATTGAATCGACCATTCGTATCAGGATCGGCGTTCCTGCCGGAACTGTAACCCTCGTTTTTGTACTCTGCGGTGCTGCGGTCATGGTGATCGTGGCAGTCGCCAGCCCCACAAGCAGAGTCGCCACCCGAATTATCCCTTTTTGCATTTTCCGTCTCCTCTTTCGGCAACTGATGTGTGGGAAGTTATGAGCTTTGCCCAACGATTGGCAAAGAAGAGTCGATTTGCAGGTCGATGATCAAAAGCAATTGGTCTTCGATCTGAATAAATCGTGCCGCGGTCACTCCACCCAACGCCTGTTTGACTCGTTCGTAGTATTTCGCAAGAAGCTCGGAACGCTGCTTGCGATACGCGAGGGCTTTCTGGACCAGTTCGTCCGCCTTCTCATCGGTCATCTGGTTATAGTCGTTCGCATACTCTTGAATATTCGCTACCCTTTGGTCATTCAGTTTGTTCAATTGGGTGTCATACTCATCGTAGATCGGCCAGAATTTGGCTGCGTCGGCGGCGCTCAACTGCATCATCGCTCCCATAATCTGGGCTTTCTGTTGCCGGACATCGGTGCGCAGGAGATCGGTGTATTCCTGGATATTTTGCGCACCGGTATCCGTCGGTGTGCCAGTCTGCTGACCGGCTTGCGTAGGTTGCGCGTCATTTTGGGTCCAGGCGACTTGGGTCCAGGCGACCGAAGCCACTCCCATCGACGCTAAAATCAGGATCCAAGTGACTTTAAGTCCCTTCATCTCTTTATCCTCCACGGAAAAATGCGTGCCATTTCGACCCGGACGCGATCGGCTTCGTTATGGGTTCAGTCTCCGTATATCCGACAGCATAGTGGGCGCTGACGAATGGGCGTAACTGTCTCTTGTGACAGTATGGGGTTTTCCCGCGCCAGGCGACTCCACCTCTGTATATCTGTATGCGACCGCTGACAGTTGCATGCCCGGCCAGCCTGATATCTGGCGTCTGAGATGGCAGAAAATCCTGTATATCGCGGCTACGACCCATCCTTTTTTGCTTGGTGGACTGCTAATAATGCTAGGTCCCTTAAGGCCCGCTACGGGCTAACCTTGGAGTTGCCTGCAAACGGGCTTCCGTGCAAACTGTTGAGCGAGTCGGCGGCCGGTTGCTATTTATTATCGAGTGGCTTATGCGAGAGAAAGCGGCCTCAGCCGGAGGCGCGAGTGAACGCCGCCGTACTTCCGGGACCGGGTGTCGAGCAGCGCACTGGGCTATGATCCTTTGCGTTTTAGCCTGGGCTGCGTCCTGCACTCTTTCGTTTGCTGCCGATGATCTGGCGGCTGGAGAGAGGTCAGAGATTGTTTTCGCTTTGAACGTCAGCGCTCCACGCCCTCTTGTGGACTGGCACGAGCTTCGCTGCGGGGGCATTCCGAAATCGGCTCTTTCGCCTGACTCGATTCTCTGGGATCCCCAGCCGGCAGCCTGGATGCGGAATGAAGAATACCTTGTCGCCGCGCTCGGGGTGATCCTGGTTCAGATGCTATTGATTGCTGCATTGCTGGTGCAACGAGCGCGGAAACGGAAAAGCAATCTCGGGCTGGTTGAAAATGAGAGGCTTTTCCGATTGGTAGCCGATGCAACGCCCGCCCTGGTCTGGATGTGCGACAGAGAAGGCAAGGTCACTTATCTCAATGAAAGGCGGATCGCCTTCACTGGCCGCGACCCCGCAACCGGATTTGGAAACGGGTGGTCTGAATTTATTCACCCGAACGACCTGCAAAGTGTCCTCACAGCAAAATCGCTCGCTTTGGTGAGGCAGGAGGGGTTCTCCGAGGAATATCGACTTCGCCGGCGGGATGGTGTGTATCGATGGATGTTGGATGTCGCGGTGCCGCGAATCGATAAGGATGGCTCTTTCACTGGATTGATCGGCTCGGCGATCGATATTACAGACCAGAAAGCGGCCCGGGAAGCCCTCGAAAACATTGGCGGCAAATTGATCGAAGCCCAGGAGGAAGAGCGCGGCCGGATAGCCAGGGAGCTTCATGATGATATCTGCCAGAGACTTGCGCTTCTCTCGATGGAACTGGAACAAGTGAATCGGAGGTCGAATAGCCCAGGCGGCTGGCCGAATCCGAAGATTGAGGAAATCCGGCGGCAGTGCACCGAAATCGCCACTGATGTTCAGGAGCTATCGCACAGACTCCACTCATCGAAGCTGGAGTATCTCGGCATCGCCGCCGCCATCCGGAGTTTCTGCCGCGAATTCTGCCAGCAGCACGAAGTAAGTGTCGAGTTCAACGAGGAGAACGTTCCGAGCTCTGTGCCTATGGATATTTCCCTTTCCCTCTTTCGGGTTACGCAGGAAGCGCTACAGAATTCTCTTAGACATAGTGGGGTCGTCCGATTCTCGGTGAGTCTGCGAGGCACGCCAGAGGAGATTCAGCTTGAGGTTTCTGACGAAGGCGCCGGATTCGATATTGAGGAAGCGAGGCGGGCTAAAGGATTGGGGCTCATCAGCATGCAGGAGCGAATCCATTTGGTGCACGGCGCCTTCTCTGTCAGGTCGGAGGTGAATCGCGGGACAAGGGTGATGGTTCGAGTGCCCCTGGCTGCAGAAATGAAGGCTTCGGCGAATGGTGCGGAGAGCGCCTGCGCGTAAGCCTGGGTGGAGGCTGAGATGGGACGGACACGTATCTTGCTGGCTGACGATCACACGATGCTTTGCGCTGGGCTGACAAGACTGCTGGAACCTCGTTACGAGGTCGTAGGCAGCGTTCAAGACGGCGTTGCGCTGCTGAAAGCGGCGGATGAGCTCAAGCCAGACCTCGTGCTCATGGATATTGGCATGCCCCTGTTGAATGGTCTGGACGCGGCGCGAGAGTTGAGAAAAAAAATGCCATGGGTGAAGCTGGTTTTCCTCACGATGGAGTCCGATTCTTACATTGCCGCAGAAGCGTTCCGGGCCGGGGTCCTGGCCTACCTGCTCAAGACCTCAGGCCCCGTGGAGCTGCTGCAGGCGATTCATGATGCGATGAGAGGAGTGTCATACGTAACTCCGGAGATCGGCCGCGCTATGGAAGAACGGTTTATTCGGGACCCCAGGGTGCTTGATCGTCCAAACCAACTCACCGGCCGGCAGCTTGAGGTCCTGCAAATGCTCGCTGAGGGTCTTTCCATGAAAGAGATCGCCTATAGTCTTCAGATTGCTCATCGCACGGTGCGCTTTCACAAATACCGGATCATGGAAGAGTTAGGTATCACCACGAACTCGGACCTGGTCAAGTATGCGATGAGGCATGGAATGATCTCAGCGGCGTGAGAGGGGGGCACTCTCAGACATCTCTTGTTTAGGCGGCTGTCACTGTCGCATCTGACAGTTGCTAAGCGTTCATGCAAAGAGAACACTTGAACTTTACCTCTAGCTCTGAATCCAATTCTGTCTCAGGGGTCAGTCTCAGAGCCTAGTGTCCGTGAGTGGGCCCGAGGAAGGGATCTCCGTGGACAAGATTCGAGTGATTCTCGCCGACGATCACCAGGAAGTGATCGCAACAGTGCGTCGGGCACTCGGTGAAGAGTTCGACGTTGTCGAAGCAGTGGACAATGGCGGCCTGGCCATTCGTGCTGTTCTGGAGTTGGATCCCGACATTTTTGTGACTGATATTTCAATGCCCGTCCTGGATGGGCTCCAAGCCGCAAGAAGCATTCAGAAGGCGAACAGCCGAACTAAGATCATATTTTTAACCATTCATGAAGATCGGGACTTTCTTGTTGCGGCACTCGCCGCGGGTGGCTCAGGATATGTCATCAAGCCCCGTCTTTCGACTGACCTGGTGCGGGCAATTCATGAAGCGTTGAGGGGGAACATCTTTGTATCCGAGTCGATGCGGATTTGAGCTCACTTCGGCGTCGACGCCGACGGTCATGCAGTGTAAATGGCACTCGCTTTTTCGGATGCCACGGATGCAGCTCGTTTTCCTTGCTTGCTCGATGGCAGTTGCAGCTTCTCCACTGAAGCTGCTTCGGGCTCAAGACCTCTCTCCCCGCGCATATGTCATTACGCCGGTTCATTCCAATGCGATTGTATTGACGTACTCCTTCTACAGCGGCGAGGTCCTGTTGGCGGGCGCGGCCCCGATCACGAATGCGACTGGCAAGTACAGCATCCCGGTTTTCACCTACTATCACTCGTTCAACTTTTTTGGCCGCTCTGCCAATGTGAATGCCTCTTTGCCCTATGCGGTAGGAAACTTCCAAGGCGACGTAAACGGCACCCAGCAACATGTTTACCGCTCCGGCCTTGCGGATTTTACTGCCCGGGTGTCGGTGAACCTAAGAGGTGGGCCGGCGATGCCGGTGCAACAGTTTATGAAATGGAGGCAGAAGACTCTGCTGGGTGTCAGCCTGAGGTTTCTGGCTCCAACCGGGCAATACGACCCGACAAAACTCGTGAATTGGGGTATAAACCGCTGGGCTTTCAAACCTGAATTTGGCTATTCCGAACGATGGAGCCACTGGGTGCTCGACGGCTATGCCGGAGCGTGGTTTTACACGAGGAATCCGGAGTATTATTCACTCCCGGTTCCCAAGCCTCAGACAGAAGAGCCCATCGGCTCCTTCGAAGGCCACCTGAGCCGCGATTTCCGGCCACGACTTTGGATCTCACTGGATGGCAATTTCTGGTTCGGAGGCGTCACCAGCTTGAATGGCGCGGTGAATCCCTCGACTCGCCAGACCAGTTCCCGTGTCGGCGTGACGGCTTCGCTGCCTCTTGGCAAGTGGCAGTCTGTGAAGGTGAGCTACAGCAACGCTGACTACACCCAGTTTGGGGGAAACTACCAAAGCGTATCCGTCGCCTGGCAGTACTCGTGGCTGGGCCGACCGAAATAGCAATACCTGGCTACGCCTACTGCGTGGGATTTGCCGTGTGTTTTGGGATGCGGAACGTGTACGTGGCTCCAAACACGATGGTGGTGCCCTGCGGGTGCGCGCTGGCGCTGTATTCGTTTTCGTACTTGAAGAACACGTTCCAATCTTTGGCGAGATCGATGTAGTTGGCTTGAAAACCGATGGCATGAACGTAATAGAAGGGAACGAGCCTTTCAAAGGCGTCCACAATTGTGTTGCTGCTGGTATTGCGCGAGACTTGCGCCTGGTCGTACCCGATCAGCCCGAGTTGGGCCACCTTGGTTATCGTCTTTGTCTTCAAGAACGGCTTGTTCAATGGAATAGCCTCGCCAAAGCCCCACTCGTCGGTGAAGGCTGCTCCGGGGGTCACCTGGACATTCAAGGGCAATGTGCCGAAATCCGTGCTGATGTCCGTGCTCCTGGTCGTTTTTGATCCGTGGATCTCCCAATCGCCCATGAAGTTTGCCGTGGTTCCCATGTTCTTGGTCAGGTAGAAGGTGCCTGCTCCCGAGAAGTCGTTGCCCCAATAACCAGAACCGATATTATCCGTCGCGCCTGGAGTGTATCGGCCAGTGGGAGCCATAAAGGCATATATGGCCGAGACATCGGCACGTGGCAGGTGCCAGCCTAAAGTGAGTGGCTGGAACCATGTATCCGCGAGACCAAAACCGCCGGTTCCGACGGTAACGCCATCTCCGAGAAATGGCAGCGTGAGAGAGCCCGTGGCTATGGTGGGAAATGCAATCATGGGCGCGAACTTGGCTCCGAGAACCTTGAACTTAGGAACATACATAAAGATGTTCTCCATAGCCCAGACGTTATACGTGCCTGTGATGTTGACCGGAGTGCCGTTTGCGAAATTCAACCGGTTGGCGTTGTAATTCAGGGTCAAGTTCATGTATGTGATCCCGGGATCGGGAAGGACTCCGGCGTTCAGGCCATATTGGCCGGGCTGGTATTGCCCCTTCTGTTGGGCCATAAGCGAAGAACCCATCGATAACGTAATGGCGACAATAACAGCGAACTTCACGTTGCGGTAATTGATCTCTCTCATGTGGGAGTTTCTCCGATGTTGTGATTCACGCATAGCGGTCGCAAGATTCCTCCCTATCATCGCGCGACTTGCGCTCTGTCGAGAACTAGTAAGACTGCCAGTCCTGTTAAAAAAGTCTATGGTGATATTTTGGTCTTGCCATGGAGCGCTGCTGGGCTAAGTAGGTCGGATTTCTTCTATTTGCGCTTCCAATAGAAATTCAAAGTCAATCCCAGGCCGTGTAACTGTTTGTTAGGGGTCTTCCCGGTATTGTTCTGGTGCTCATAGTAAGGCTTGAGCTGAAAATGCTTCCCGACAGGGAAAAGAGCGCCGGCGTAGAGTTCGGTCGTGCTCCACTTCCCATACTGACTCTCGTAGTAAGACTCGGCACTCGCATAGGGTATGGGGTGATAGGAGTGAATTGTGAGCGTCCGTTCGAGCGTGAGCATGTTGCGGTAGCGCCAGTTGAAGGTCCCGCTGCTCCAGTCAAGATCTGCGCGGTTTCTGTCGGTTAGCAGCAACTTAGCCCTGATTGGAAGGTGTGATGTAGCAGCGAGCGGAATGCGATTTGTCGAAGGCGAAGTGGGGGATGAAAGATAGCGGTAGCCGGCTGCCAATACAAGCGGCCGCGCTTTCGCGTCATCAAGATCAAAGAGGGTGATTTCTTTCAGTTTGACCAGAGGTTTCACATAGAGCTCGATACTGGGGCCTATCGCGGCCTGCGTAGGTTCGCCACCATCTCTTGTGTCCTTCGCTTGAAAGCTGATTCGCGTATTCGGATTGACCGTTAGATACGCATCGACTTCCGGCAGGAACTGTACTTCTTGTGTGCTTTGTGCGACTCCAGTCCTGCACAGGAGCATAAAGAGGATCAGAGCCGACCAGTGGCCGCTGAGGGTCATGCGGGTCCTGGGGTTGCGATGGTCAGGGAACAAGATCAGAGTCCTCCCTTGTCATGAGCATTCACCCAGGGCAGGTGATGCTTCCTGAATACATAGTGCCCGATGAGCCATCCAGCGGCGCCTCCCACCAGAACATCGGTCGGAAAATGCTCTTGTCCCAGAACCCGCGTCAGGCTCACGCTTGTGGCCAGGGAATACAAGCCCACCTGCACCCACCTCGACGGATACTCTCCCGCGACGACCGCTGCCAGAGTCCATGCCAGCATGCTGTGTGAAGACGGAAACGAGCTGTCCGTACCAGCGTTGGACGAAAAGAAATCTCCCGCTGCATTGTTATAAAGAGGACGCTCACGCCGAAAGATAATCTTCGTGACTTCGTCCAGCACGATGCTATCCGCGAGAGCTTCACCGCTCAGGATGCCCGTCTGACGAGCGTGCGCATTGCCGTTGAGGAGTCCGACTCCATACAACGTTACCGGTATGGCAATCTCGCTGCCGATTAGAGAATTCGACGCATTTACGCTGTCTTTGTTGAAAGTCGGATTGCGCGATACGTCGCGCATGGTGTCAGTGTCAGTGGCCAGCGTCACGCCCGTGGCCGCGCCAAGCGGCAGCAGCCAAAATAAATCATGTGGCCTGATCTGCAGGGGGCTGGTCCAGATCGCGACCTGGTCTTTTAGAATTGCCCGCGTCATACCCTTCTCGGTTACCGGAATTTGTGGAGTTGGAGCGGCGGGCAAAGCATTTGCCGGAGCAGCCGCAAGAGTTCTTAGAGCGGCGGTGGCAGGATCAGAAGGAAAGGCATAACTTTTGGCACGCCCGGCTCCGCAGATGCAGAGAAAAACTGTGATCCATCGGAATATATTCTGGGTCAAGATGGCTGCCGCCAGTGGTCGCTGCTCGCCCGCAGGCCTGACCCGCGAAGTTAGATGAGATCCGCGGCTCGATGCCGTTCTGCCACCCACGCCGGACTCATACTCTGCAGCCATCAGCAACAGATTACGTTTTCAAGAAAGACACATACACTAGCAAAACTCATAGGTGACACAATCCGTCCCGGATGCCACGATTAGATCGATGTTGGCGAACCAGTCGAGCCTGAGAGCCTGGCTGGTAATGGAAGGAATAGAGCTCATGAAGGAAATGCGACTTATAGTGATGCTGGCTGTTTTGACGGTAGTCTCGGGTGCGATGGCCCAGACCACAACCACGGACCAGACGAGCACCGATACGGACATTGCGCTATTGCGATCGGATGTTCAGGCTAAGAAGACGGATATCATTGCGCACACGATGCAGTTCAATGACGCGGAGGCAAAGGCTTTCTGGCCGCTGTACCGCGAGTATGCCCACAAGCAGCAGATTATTGGAGACCAGCGGGTGAGCTTAATTAAGGATTACGCCGCCGATTACGACACCATCGATAACGCCAAAGCCGATGAATTGATGGGCCGCCTGCTCAAGTTCGACCAGGCCAGAACCAAACTTCGGGCGGAGTACTATCCCAAATTCAGGAGCGCTGTGGGAGCCAAGCAGGCTGCGAAATTTTTTCAAGTAGACAATCGTTTGAACCTGCTCATCGATTTGCAGATCGCATCTTCGATACCCATCATTCAGTAGTCGCGACGACCTCCGGGACTTATACGTCGGACTCTCGATAAGGAGAAGGAAGAATATGAAGATTTACATGGCACAAAGGGCGAGCATGATTGCGATTTTGCTTTCTCTAGCTACCGCCTCAGGGGCGATCGTTTTCGCTGCTCCACCGGCCGCGGCGCAGAGCCAAGCCTTAAAGGCGCGTTTTGCCGAGATCAAGCAGGCCACCGCGGCTAACAAGCTGGCTCTTTCTCACTACACCTGGCAGCAGACGCAAACGATCAGCATTAAGGGCGAGGTCAAAAAACAACAACTCTTCCAGGTAAGCGTCGGTCCTGATGGCCAGCAGCAGAAGACGGAGATAAACGCTGCGCCGGCTGCTCAGCCCAGTGGCGGAAGACTGAAGCGCCACATCGTCGAGAAGAAGAAGGCCGAATATAAAGATTACGGGCAGCAGATCGCGGCCCTGGCAAGGCAGTACACCCAACCGGACCCAGGTAGACTGCAACAGGCCTACCAGCAAGGGAACGTCTCAATACAGCTCGGTGGTAATGAAGATGAGGTCACACTCATCATTAAGAACTACATCAAACCGAATGACTCGGTAACGCTCGTATTCAGCCGCGGGAAGAAGGCGATTCAGAGCCTTCAGATCGCGACTTACCTTGACGATCCTAAGGACGCCGTCACCATAGCGGCACAGTTCGCAAAACTGCCGGACGGCACAAACCATGTTGCAAGCACGCAGATCAACGGCGCCAGCAAGCAATTGACCATCGTGACTCAGAACTCGAATTATCAGCGAACTTAGAGGATGCCGGAGGGATCATCTGCGGCCATGCGGTGGGCCGAGAGCTGGATCGCTACATGTTTGCAACCCAAAGGGAGTACCGGCTGGTTCTACCGTGCGGTTCGGCATGGTTGGCATTGGCGCAGACAAGCGGCGGAGCACTCAACAGCTTCCCTGGGGAGGCGTCGGCATTCCTTATATGCTGAGCGAAAATACCACGTCCATCTGTGGACAGATTTTGCATGGAGCAAAGACAATTTCACGTGGGGCTTAGGGGCGAAGCATTCTAGCTCCTGTCTTGCATCAGGACGAAGGTGGTGGTCGCATTCATTTTGCGACGCACCACTCTTCTGACAAGGACCCCTTCGCGACTTCCGGCAAAGACCACTTCCCTATCGTTCTACGAGGGCGGAAAATTCTTCAAAAGCTTTTGCATTGCCTTGTTCAGATTCTTTTGTCTCTTTTCCTGGCTGTTGCCGGGATTGATCGTTTTGGTTGCTCGTCCGGTCCAGACCAGCTGCTTCGTGGCCGGGTCATACATATCGAGAACGAGAGTCCCAGTATCGATCGTCGAACTCGTAGCGGTTGCCATCCCGCCTCCCCAGCGGTATCCTCCGCCCATGCCGTAGGCGTTCCACTGCGTTTGCTGGCTCACTGATATCTGATAGTCGATATAAAGATCAGCAGTATCGCCGTTTGTTTTCGTCAAGCCCTTGGCCGACAACTGAGCATCGACTGCAGCCTTGATCTGCGCATCCAGAATCTGATTCGGATATTTTGCACCCGGTACCCTCACCCACTTATAGGTGTGGTATTTTGCGAAATTCGCCCCCGGCATAGAGTTGGTTGTTACAGTTTGCGCGGCCCCTACATTGCACACCGCGAGCAGCAGCGCGAAGCCGATTCCGATCCCAAGTATCCTCTTGCAAATTTTTAGCATGGTTCCTCTCCTTTCCTAGCCTCCCAAGTATCAGTGCCGCTCTGGCCCGCTTCAACTGGCAGAAGTGACAGTGCTGAACAGGAATTGGGGACGCTGGGATTCCGGGAAAACGCTCGATCTCATGGATGAGTTCGGGCGAGGCAATCAGCCGCGGCTCCATCCTAGGCTTTCCGCATGTCCATTGCGATCAATCGGCCGGAACAAGCCGAATCCGCTGGTAGTCCTGGCGGTGGCCCCGCCCGGATTCTTCACTCCAGCGGCGGCAGTTTCGTGGGAAAAACTGCAAGTTTTACCAGTATCGCCAACGAACGATGTGTGTTTACTTTGTTTAGACCTTCGTGCCATGCGGTGCACATTCCTATGCCATTGATGCTCAGGAACAAAGCAATGAAGATTCTGGCAGCGACGCTGTTTTTCATGACAATCATGCCCCTCGTTTGTGCCGGGCAGACTGCGGATCGCGACGTTTACAAGTGGCGGATCGACGGCTCCTGGTGGTTTTCCAACCCGACGGGCTCTATTCACGCGTCCGGGAACACCGGGGAATTCGATTTGAGTAAAGACTTCCACTTCGGAAGCTACTCCACGTTTACGGGAAAGATAGACTGGCACTTCAAAAGAAAACACCACTTCATTCTGGGGATCAGCCCGGTCACGAGCAGCAATTCAGCAACTCTGACCAGGAACATCGAATTCCAAGGCGTAACCTACGATGTTGGGGCGCAGGTTAGCGCGAGTATCCAATCGCTGTCGTTTTCGCCGGGGTATCAGTATGACATCATACGCGGAAACCGCGGCTATCTTGGGATAGCGACGCAGATATTCCTGCTGAATACCAAAGCAACCCTGAAAGGTGTAGGGAGTGTCAACGGTGTTTCTGCGACGCGGTCTGCTTCGGGATCAACTTTTGACCCGCTACCGGCCCTTGGCCCGCGGGGCAGGTGGTATCCATTGCCTAATTCAAGCCGGCTTTCGCTGGATGGATATGCACAGGGAATGTATTTCTTTGGCTATGGCGACTTCGCGACAGCGCAGATGAGGCTCGGTGTAGAGATACACCGCCATTGGACCGTGCGAGCCGGTTACCAGTTGGGCACCCTGCTCGACGTTCATGGAAGCAGCAATCAGATTGGTCTGCGACTGATACAGAAGGGGCCTGTGGCCGGGATTGAAGCGTCGTGGTAAAGAACCAGTTCGATCGGCGCACAGAAATCTCAGGCGTCGCAGTTTTGACTAGAGCCAATGAAGCGAGGAAATATTGAACTCCTCGTCACTCCATGCGAAGTGGCGGGGAGGCAAACAGGCTACCTTGCAGAACCTTGCGCACAGCAATGATCAGGTCAATGGAAATCCTGCGCTTGAGAACGTACCCGAGAGCCCCGGCCAAAATTGCAGCGTTCACGAAGACCTCATCTTCGTGCGAAGTAAGGAATATTATCTTGGCTCGCGAACCGGACTCGTTGAGGCGATGGGCAGCTTCAATCCCGTTGACTGACGGCATGGATATATCGAGCACGATAAGGTCGGGATCCAGCCTGCGAGCGGCCTCGATTAACTGTTCTCCGTTCTCGACGGCCCCTACGATCTCGCTTTCACCCCCCAGCAATCGAGCAGCATGTTCGAGCATTTTGGGGTGATCATCTGCCAGCAGGACCCGCGGTAATCCCATGGCTTATCTAAACCCGACAGGCCGGCCCAAGTTGCGGCAAAAATGAAATAGCTCTCCGGGCCAGATCCGGCATCCCCGATTGGCTCATAGTCCTGTCGAGGAGCTCGCCGACGTCGCCACAAGCCTCACGCGGAATGTGGGCTCATCACTGAGACCAGCTTTGCCCGCGGCCCTGGCTTCAGGCAGGTAATGGCATCCATTCCTTGGCCGGCCTCATGGGATTAAGATCTGCCCCAGACATTGTCGCTGCAAATCAACTCGGTAATGCTGGAGACCGGATGCGACTGGAGCGACGCGCCAGATGATTCGCGCGAAGGCGTCGCTGGTCATTTGTCGAAAGGGAAAATGCGCTTCCAGTCGTTCTTCATGCTGATCACGACCCAACCCTGCTTCTTTGCCTGAGCCATCAGCGCATCGGAGAAAGTGCCGACCTGAGTTTCCGGCAGACCTCCGGCCGGCCCATAGGCGTACTCGCGCTTCGCATCGTCGTGATAGACAAGCATCATCAGCCGCGCACCCTTCCCCGCCTGGGTCCATTGCAGCATCTGGGCATCGCCGCCGGAATTACCGAACGCGGCGATGGGCCGCTTGCCGATAAAGAGATTGATCCCGACTGCCTTGCCTGGGCCATCGTCCACGAAAAATACTTTTGGCTCGCGTATGAGCTCCGGTTTGCCGTCTACCAGTTGGTACCTGGTCACAATACTCGATCCCACGACCTGCTCCGGCGGAATGGCATATACGCGCTCGCTGTAAGCGCGCACAAACTCTTGCCCGCCGCCCGTCACGATGTAGGTCTTGAAGCCTTTCTCGCGCAAATACCGCATCACTTCGAGCATGGGCTGATAAACGAGATCGGTATACGGCCGATTGAACCGTGGGGCTTTGGCTGTCGCGATCCACTGCCTCACCAGCCCCTCAAACGCCTCCGTGCTCATTCCCGCGTGCGTCGCGGCTAAAATCTGCATCCAGTCCCCCTCGGTGAACTTGCTCATCGCCTCGCGGTTATCCCCGAGAATCGCCTTGAACGGTTGCTGCCGCCTCCATTCAGGATGCTGAGGCGCGAGCTTCTCCACGCGATCGAGCGCGAACCTGGCCTGCGTATATAAAGGGTATTCCGTCCAAAGAGTGCCGTCCTGGTCAAAGGTTGCAATGCGGTCGTCCGGCTCAACGTATTTCGAGCTGTGTGGGTCGGTCGTATCCCTGACAAAGGTCAGGATGGCTTGTTTGGCGGGCCCGTTGTTCCACGACGGCAGAGGATCTCTCTGCGCTTGCCCATGTGCTGCTGCGGGCAACACAACGAGTAACGCAACGAGTAGCGTCGCCACTTTGAGATTCCACCGAATTCGAGTACTTGCGCGCTTCATAGTTTTGCCTCGATTCCATGACAGAGTGGTTTGATTCCGCGTGTTAACAAGCTTGCTCACGTTCGATTTCAATCGGGTCGCGATCCGTTGGGAACTGTCACTTGTGACAGATGTGGGACAACGGTCCCCGGAGTAGTATTCCCGGTAATGAAGAGCGGGAAGGTGAAAGACACAGGTTAGCGCTACCATGCAGCATTCACCGCGGGACGAATCCAAAGTGGCCAGTTCATCGGCGCTCAGCGGGCAGTGGAGGTTTTTAGACCTCCTGCACGGCGCCAGTGCACGGTTGCTTACGGTTACTGCCATTACGGTCGCGGTGGCGTGGGTTCCGCTGGCAATATTCTGCGTCGTTCGCGGGGGTGCTACTTTCGTTTCCTTCCTTACGGATTACGCGATTCAATCCCGTTTCCTCGTCATTCTTCCTGTGTTGATGCTGGCGGCGCCAAACCTGAACGGACGCCTTGAAATGGTTGCGCGCCATTTTGAGCCATTTGTACCGCAGAACCAGATCTCCAGATTTCAGGCCAGTTGGACCTCGTTCGAGAGACTGCGGAATTCCCGACTTGCCCAGGGCGTGATGGTTCTGCTGACATACGCCATAGCTGCATGGCTGGCGCAGTATTTGAGCCCGCAGGGGACAGAGATTATGCCCTGGACGAAGGGAGGCGGGGGGTTCCGATGGATGTCGCTGGCAGGGACGTATGCAGTGTTTGTCAGCTATCCGATTCTCGCCTACCTCGGGTTTCTCTGGCTGTGGAGGCAGCTGCTTTGGACGCGATTCATGCGGTCAGCTGCGCGCCTGAATCTTCGCGTCATCGCAGCTCATCCTGATCGTCTGGCGGGCCTGGCATTTCTCGAAGCCTCGCTGCGCGGACAAATGCCCTTCAGCTTTTGCCTGGGCGCGGGATTGGCTGGCGCAGTCGCGAATCGAGTGTTTCATCACGGACAAAAGCTGACTAACTTTAATTACGCCGCTGGGGCCCTTGTCGGAGCCGTGCTGCTCATTTGTATTGTGCCTTATTTCGTCTTTACTCCTGTTCTGATGCAGATACGACGCCGTGGCCTGCTAAGGTATGGAGCTTTTGCGCGCGCCATGGGCGAGCAGTTTGAAAAGAAGTGGCTGGACCAGCCGGACAACGTCAATCAAGATGTGCTAACCGTGCCCGATTTTTCTGCGACGACTGATCTCTATAGCGTGGTGAGTATCGTTAATGACATTCGCGTCCTCCCGGTTGGGCTGGTCGACTTGTATATCCTCATGGTTGTGGCTTTTATCCCCGTAATTCCGGTGGTTCTCGGCGCCATTCCGTTCGATATCGTCGCGCGGGCAGCCGTGAAACTGCTGTTCTGAGACGGTGACAGTGGCAGGCTGTGGTTGCAAGACGCAATGATTCGTTCCGATGCGCAGGTTCATGCGCTGTCATGGCACACTTGAGGACACGTATTGGAGGTTTAACATGAGGAGCACGGAGCCCGAGGAAACCACGCAGACTCAAGTGACATCCGGCATGGTGTGGATTCCGGGCGGAACATTCCGCATGGGCTCGGAGAACTTCTACCCCGAGGAAGGCCCTGTCCACGAAGTGAACGTAGATGCCTTCTGGATGGATTCGCATACCGTCACAAACGAGCAATTTGCGAGCTTCGTCAAAGCGACCGGCTACGTGACGGTCGCTGAGCGTCCCCTGAATCCGGGCGACTATCCCGGGGCGCCACCGGAGAATCTGGTTCCGGGCGCATTGGTCTTCAAGAAGACGCGGGGGCCGGTTGATCTATCCAATTATGTCAACTGGTGGGTGTGGATGCCCGGAGCGAGTTGGCGCCACCCGACTGGACCGCAGAGCACGATCGATGGCATCGAGCAGCACCCGGTTGTGCACGTCGCCTACGAGGACGCCGAGGCCTACGCGGCCTGGGCGGGCAAGGAACTGCCGACGGAGGCCGAGTGGGAGCGAGCCGCGCGCGGCGGGCTGGACAGCAAGAATTTTGTCTGGGGCGATGAGCATTTCCCTGATGGGAAGGCCATGGCAAATTCCTGGCAGGGCGAGTTCCCCTGGCAAAATCTGCTCGTGGACGGATTCGAAGGCACTTCTCCAGTTGGCACCTTTCCACCGAATGGTTACGGACTATTTGATATGGCGGGGAATGTGTGGGAGTGGACTTCAGATTGGTATGTTCAGAGTCACAAAGGCGAGGTTTGCCCATCTTGCTGCGGACCGTCGGTTAATCCGCGCATCGCTTCTCCGGAGAAGAGCTACGACCCGAGGCAGCCACAGTTTCGCATTCCGCGCAAAGTCGTCAAGGGTGGTTCCCACTTGTGTGCTCCCAACTACTGCCTTCGTTACCGTCCGGCCGCGCGCCAGCCTCAGATGATCGACACAGGAATGAGCCATATGGGATTTCGGTGCATCGTTCGTCCGGCGAAAGCGGAGCTTCCCATGTTTGATCGCAGTAATGGCGAATAAAGTTTTTGGCAGAGCACTACTAATTTTGCTAGTAGCACCAGGAGTTGGTCTGATGCGACCATCGCTACCTAATGGTGCCAGTTTGGCGCAACTTATTGAAGGCGCACAGATGCCCGAACGGTGGCCTTCGTTGCACAGCTTCGCGGCAGTCCGAGGAGGAGTCTGAAATGACCCTGCCAAGCTTTCCGAACGTCGATCTGTTCTCCGCCGGTATCAACTCCCTGAATGGTGTGCTTGTCGCACGGAATCCGTCGCACAATCGCGGTTACACGCTCGCGGGATTGTTGATCATGGCCTTCTTTGGCGGCATCGGTGGGGGCGTGTCACGCGACGTGTTGCTCAATGACATCCCCTCCCCGTTGAAGAGCCCGATCTATCTTGTCGTGTGCGTTCTGATGGGTTTGCTTGGGGTGGCGATTTATCGCTACGCCGAATCGAGGGAGGAGCAGTTCCGCAAGAGGATGCTGGCCTACTTCAAGTCTTTCACGCTGCCCTGGTTTGCGATTCTGGGCGCGCATAAGGCGCTCGATCACCACCTTGGTATTTTTGCAGCGGTCGTCATCGGGGTGATCTCCACGACCTCGGGCGGAGTGCTAATCGATCTCTTCTCCGGAGTTACACCAGAGATCGTATTGCCGTCGGAGCAGCTGATCACGACGGCGGTACTGGCGAGTTTGGTCTACACCACCATCGCGATGTATGAGAAGGTGAGCGGTTCCTTCTTCCCCGAAACGCTGATCGCCGTCCTGGTCGCATTTATTTTCCGCGTGTTCGCTGTCCGGGAGCACTGGCCGTCGATCGTGCCGCATAACCCACCTCCGGCCTGCCCGCGCCCGTGAGCACCTGGAACGACGGGCAGAACGCGGCGATTCTGTCGCTATAACGCCAGTGATGCCTGAGGGAAAATTCCAGTGCTACCATGCGTATATCTGAGGAATGGTCTCATGAGCCCTGATGAAACAGCGCCAAAAGACAGGGGAACGGTTCTTGCCGAACAGCGAACCGATATGGCCCTGGAGCGCACGATCATCGCATCAGAAAGGACGCTGATGGCGTGGATCAGAACCGCGCTTTCGATGATCGGATTTGGGTTCAGCATCTATAAATTCTTCCAATACATGCCCGAAGAAATCGCCACTGGGAACGTGAAGCGGCCGCAGGCGCCGCGCAACCTGGGATTGAGTTTGATTGCTCTGGGCACGCTCGCTTTGGTGGCCGCAGCCTGGCAACACCGGCACTTTCTGAACATGCTTGGAACATCCAAGGGAAGGCACGTGTGGTCGATCTCCTTCGTGGTCGCGATTTTTGTCATCCTGATTGGAGTGATCACGTTTTACGGTGTTCTGCTGCACAAAGGTCCGTTTTAGGCGAGAAGGTGAATCGCGCGAGAAGCAGCGGGGTAATTTAACTCTGCATTGTTCTTGAGGAACAATCGCTAAATGAGCGTGCTGCGGTCGGACCAGACTTTCTGGACGACGTTGAACAGAAGAGCAGTGGTCAGCCCGAACAAAATCCATCCATTCAATGCCTCGAGCGATCCCATGAGTTGCCATCGCGGCTCCAGGCGGAGATTCGCAGCGCCGTAAGTTGTCATGGCGCCCAGCGAGTACAGCATGGCGCTCTTCCGGTCAGGCAGTGCGCCAAGCCAACTGTAGGTAATGGCCCAGATTGCTACTTCAATGCTATGCAGAATTGTGGCGCATAGCGCAGAACCCCCAACGACACAGAGGGGCAGCATGCGTCCGAGACGTCCTTTCGGGGTGCCCTTCAGGAGGAAGGACACTCCCTCATTCAAGAACCCGAGAGCATAGGCATGGAAGACTACCGTAACAACAATGAGCGGCAGACTCCATACCCAGTTGGAGCTCCACGGAGAGACCATGGAAGGGTCCATAGGTGACATCAGCATCACGCGTGGCCCATTTCCAATGCGTGGGAAATAATCGCGTCCGGCTCACTCTGTTTGCGGGACGCGTCGAACACCGCCTGATCCTGCCACCAGAGCCGCTCAAAGAAGGCGCGCGCCGCGTCCAGGTGCGAGTGTTCCTGCAAGGGCGGCGATGTTGTTGCCAGGATTTCGCCGATGGTATGGCTCCCGTCGATTGCATCAAACAAACGCTTTTCTGTTGAGCTTACAGGTAGAAAGAGATCCGTGAAGGTGTGATTTTGATTGATCAGAACGGCTGCTGTGCCCGGAGGCAGACGTTCTTGAACACTGATGGTCTCGCTCATTCGAATCGGCACATACCGGAGCCAGGCGTCTCCAGCAAAACTGATCGGCTGGGACGCCGCGGATCGATCCTGCCGGTACACAATGAGGCTGTGCCGAACCATCGTGCCACGAAAAAGTTCAGCAACCGCATACTGCTCCGCCAACGATAGTTGTGCTACGAGAGAGGCCTGGGGAATATGAGCCATGACACCACAACGGGGTGAGTAAGGAGCTTGCCTTACCCATCGACCAAACTTCAATCCTCCCCTTTCTAAAAAATCGAAGAGCTGTGGCACAGAGTACGCGCGGTCCTGCGGGTGCAGAAGCGCGTCGGCGAGCGCCGCCTCCTGCTTGAAATCCGGAGCGTGGCGCAACAGGTTTTCCAGCGGATGCCCGGAGGGCAATACCTGGAGCGCGGCGATGAGATCGCGGATTCCCTCATCTGTTGCGCGGAGGCCAACCCGTTTGCAGAACTCCTGGAGCATGTAGATGCCGGTTCGTCCGTAGGGGGCATACACCATCAGGTGCATTGCTCCATCGGGATCGAGGACACTGCGCAGAGCTGCGAGCCCGGCATCGGGGTCGGCAAGATGGTGGAGAACTCCTGTACAGACAATCTGGTCAAATGTTGTCTCTAGTTCGCTGACTCGGTCGATCGGAAGTTGAAGGATTTGAAGATTGGTTAAGTTGTATTTGCGCTTAAGCCCCTCCGTGCGTCGGATACTCGTCGCGCTGATGTCGATGCCGGTTACCTGAGCCGCGGGCCAGCGCATGGCATGTTTGGCTGCCTGAGAAGTTCCGCAACCCGCAATGAGAATGGAATGGTCTTCTCTGTAAGGTCTGCCCGGCCAGAAAAGATGGTAATCCGCGCGGCGTTTGTTGGGGTCCTGCCAGAGCTGCTGATATTTCTCCAGGCTATCGACCGGCGGCGGATACGGGTAACGGTCGTAGAAGTCCCGGACCTCTTCGGTTCCAGCAGGCGGTGACGAAGATCGCTTCCGTTGTTGGCTCATGGCATGTGACAGCGTATCAGGGGGATGAAATTCAATTCGTAGCTCTTTGGAATATCGAAAGTGTCGGAGCCAGATTCATAGCATCGAAGGGGAAGTCTCTCAACCTCCCCTTCGACGGGTTGTTGCGGAACGGAAAGGAATACCGGTCTCCGGTTTTGTCAGGCTGCAGGCTTCTTGGCGGGCGCGGTTTGCGTCGCTTCAGCTTGTTGCTTCTTGTATGCGGCTTCTGCTGGAGCCAGGCTCGCCATCACCGAGTCGAGGTTGAAGGAAGCTGGCTTCTGGCGAGGCGGAAACTTCACAAAGTTCTCGATTTGTGACGCCACGTACGACTGCGCCAGATAGAGCATCGGTATGTGGTGCATCAGCCACTTCCCGTAAATCTGGGAGTTGAAATCGGCGCGCTCAAAGGGATCGCGACGGAGGTGGAAAATGTATGGACCACGCAGCTTTCTGAATGGCTCAACCCAAAGGCCGCTATTAACCGTATCCTGTCTAATAAACGTCAGCTTGTAATCGCGTACGCGGATCGCCATGACCTCTCCATCGTCACTGATGTAGAAGAAGGAATCTCTCGGGCTGTCCTTCACCTGACCGGTGAGATAGGGAACCATGTTAAATCCATCGATGTGCACGTTGAAGTTCTTGTCGCCGACCTGGTATCCGTCGAGGAGCTTCTTGCTTACGTCCGGGTCGCCAGCAGCGGCAAGCAATGTCGGCAGCATGTCCTGATGGGTGACAATACCGTTCAGCACTGTTCCCGCCTTGATTTTTCCGGGCCAGCGGATGAAAGCTGGAACGCGCCATGCGCCCTCCCAGTTTGTGTCCTTCTGGCTGCGGAACGGTGTGTTCGCTGCATCAGGCCACGTGTCGTTCTCGGGTCCGTTGTCGGTGGAATACATCACGATGGTGTTATCGGCGATGCCCAGTTCATCGAGCTTGTCGAGCATCATGCCGATTTGTTCGTCATGCGTGACCATACGATCGCTGTAGTCGTCCTGACCGCTCTTGCCACGGTTCTTGTCGGCAAGGTGGGTCCACATGTGGCAGGCGGTCGAGTTATACCAGAGGAAGAATGGCTTATCTGCCTTTGCCTGAGCCTCCATCCAGGTGAGGGCCGCAGACGTGATCTCTTCATCAATCGTCTCCATGCGCTTCATGGTCAGCGGGCCGGTGTCTTTAATAGTCTGCTTGCCCACCACGCCCCAGCGAGGATCATTCGTTGTATCGTTCTTGTCGGTTGCTTTACAGTGCAGAACACCGCGCGGCCCGAACTTCTCTTTGAAACCCGGGTCCTTGGGATAGTCAGGCAATTCCGGCTCTTCTTCGGCGTTCAGATGGTAGAGGTTACCGAAGAATTCGTCGAACCCATGCACCGTGGGCAGATACTCGTTCCTGTCGCCCAGGTGGTTCTTTCCGAACTGGCCGGTCGCATAGCCGAGCGGCTTCAGCAGCTCGGCAATGGTCGGGTCTTCCGCCTGAAGCCCGACAGTCGCTCCGGGCATGCCGACTTTCGTCAAGCCGGTGCGTATCGGATTCTGCCCGCAGATGAAGGATGCGCGACCGGCGGTACAACTCTGCTGGCCATAATAGTCGGTGAACGCGACGCCTTCGTTGGCGACACGGTCGATGTTCGGAGTCCTGTAGCCCATCATGCCACGGCTGAAGTAGCTGATGTTCCAAGTACCGATGTCATCACCCCAGAGAATGAGGATATTGGGTTTTTTTGTAGCTGTTGTAGCCATGATTTGTTCCTTTCGTTGAGTGACTTCTGTTGAAGTTGCCGGCCATCGCCGGAGAAAACTGCATCGGAACCCGATTTGCGCTGTTGACGCGTCACAAAATTAGCCCCTGACTGTGCCAGCCACGGTGGGCGGAGGTCTATCATTCATTCCTTTACTGCAGCCTTGCGAGAACGCCGGGCGATTCGATTCACCGGTCCTCTGATCAGCAGGTAAGGCAGGATGGCCAGAATGATCGCGACCAGCACCGCCTCGCCCGGATAGACGATCCACCGGTGCTCGATGAGCTGGTAGACCACGTCGAGCACGATCGCGAGGATGAACACCTTTCCTACCGACTTCCAGCCGTTCTTCAGCATCGCCTCGCACTCCCCTTTGTCGGTGAAGAGGGCCCAGAAATAGGCCGGCCTGCCCCCTCGGGCGTCCGTCAATCCATCGCGGATCGCAAAAAAGGTCGCCATTGCAGGTTGCAGAAGCAGACGGAACTTCATCGGACCAGTCACTCGCGCGATCAGGTGCTCCCAGATGCGCATAAACATGTGTTCCATGCGGTCTCTCTCCTTTCAAGCCTTCACTTCGCGGCCTGGACTGAAGGCTGTTGCCATGGCCAACGGCCTTCTATTTCCACCACGAGGGACCAGCTCAAAAATGTGCGGATCAAGACGATTGCGCCCAAGATCCCGACGTTCAGAAGCGTAGGCGCCAAAGTCACCGTGCGGATGACATCCGCTGCAACAAGAAACTCCAGCCCCAGCGACAGCCCCCGGCCCAAAAGGAGTTTGTATCTTTGATAGGGGTTGCTTGCATGCCTGCCTGTATGCAGGAGATACCGGACGGACGCCCAAAGAAACGTGCTCACGATAAGCACGACTGCCATCACTTCCATGGCCGAGACCCCAAACCCTATCAATGTGCGGAAGCTTTCCATATTCTTTGTATGTTTCGTTTTTTCGTTTCATGCTGCGCAATCCTGCACGGAACTCCTTCAGCATCAAAATGCACTCTTCATGAAGCTCTAACAAACTGAAAGATGTGATCGCGGTAGCGGGAAGGCATTCCACAGGCGCTCACTACGCCTCGCGCATCGCCAACCCGAGGAATTTCGCTTCGTGAAAGCATCGATCGTACCCCTGAACTTCGAGATCGAGTTTTACTTTTGCCTTTCATCTCCTTCGCGCAGGAGTACTGCCAACGAGCATCTTTCGACCTCCTGAGATCATTCTCCAGGCGGGCGTTCCTGCCAACTGTCTCTTCAGACAGGGGGTGGGGCAGCGTCTCGCTCGAAGCGCTCGGACGCTAGCCGATCAGAGCGCGTCGCCAAGCGGCGGTTCAGCTACGTGATGCGCGATGGCATATGCCTTTTCTGCATCGACGCCTGCTGCTGCAGATTGGTAGGTCAGTTGTGTGCGCGCTGCAAACCCAGTACCGGCTGCCTTGACGATGTCAGCAATTCTCAGGAGGACATCCTCGCGAATGGCGGTGAGTTCTGTCCAGTTGCCGGTCTTAGCATAGGCAAACAGCTCCAGTTCGAAAGCAGCCCCCGCAAAATTCGTTACCCGCAATCTTGAGGTTCCGGATTCGATTTCGGAGTGTTTGCTCAGCATCTTCTGCACGGCGTCCAGCACAGACCGAAGTTGTTCGACCTGGGTTTCGATTCGCAGCGAGAAGTTTTGGTGGATAAGCAATTTGGGGCGGGACTTCATGTTTTCGAACTGCATTTGCGCGAGCGAGCCATTGGGAACAATCAGCAGATTCTGGTCGAGGGTTCGAAGTTTCAGTGAGCGAAGGCCGATATCTTCAACAGTCCCAAGTTGATCGCCGATCTTGCAAAAATCACCGATCTGTACTGCTTTGTCCATTAACAGCGAGATCCCGCCTATAAGGTTTTCAAGGGTCTTTTGTGCGCCCAGCGCAACCGCCAGACCCCCGATGCCGAGTCCGGCCAAAGCCGTAGTCACATTTAATCCAAGGATTGCAAATGCCCCGATCAACGCGATGATCAATATCACGATACGGGTGAGTCTTCGCGTCAGGACCAGAATCGATTCCCCGCCCCTGTTGTGGGTTCGTACGCGGGTCACCTCGCGATCGAATCCTCGATCAACAATCTCGCTGACTAACCAGGCGAAACTTCCCACCAGAAGGGCTTCCATAAAACGAAAGTAGTAGACGCGATACAAAAGTGGCGGATGCAGCAGGTACACGAATAAGCTGTGCAGCAGAATCGCAATCATGCACTTGAGCGGCATGCCAGCGGATGTATCCCAGACTGTACGGAAGGGACGTTTTTGTAATGTGTACCAGACTCGCCTCGGCGCGCTTAGCAGCAAAGCCAACACCCATGCAAGCAGCCACGAGAGGGGGATCGAAATCAGCCAGCCAAGCCATTGCGTAGACGACATTCCCAGCAATTGCGGGCCATTTTCAACGGCGAGCCTGATCCGGTCGATTCCTGTTGGCGTTTCGCTTTCCGCTTCGGCGGCGAGCTTTGGCAGGCTCGCAACAGTCTCTCGCGAAACCAGCCAGATTTTCCCCCAGGTCGGGTGATCCACGCGTACCAGGATAACGTCTTCGCTCCTGCCGCCCACCTTCAACACGCCGGCACGAACCTCGCCCAGCGGAAGTCCGGCTTCCACCGTCCCGTTAGGATCATCGCTTATCAGGTCAACGTTAGTTTTAAACCTTGAGCGCAGAGCCTGCATTTCTTTAGCAAACTGCGCCAGATTCAAATGTTGGCCCGGAGGCTGTTGCAGGTAACGAGCAGCGGTCGCGTAGTCCTGACGGGTTAAATACTTCAGAAACCCGATCACTGCACCGCGAGGAGTTTCGCGTCCAAGTGGATCGGTTGGTACCGTAGGTTGAGCTTTGGGCGGCGGAGCATGAGTTATCAGGTGTTGAGCGGGCGAACTCGCAGCCGAACCTGCAAATAGCAGGACGGCAAGAGCTATGCCGAGTGCGCAGGTCCGATTCAACGACAGGCCTATCCCTTTTCTGTTCTTTTTGAGCGAGGACATCTGTTTAAATCCAGCCAATTCGTCCAAAGCTATGATTGTCTCCGTCGAGACCTGTGATACTCAATCGATCGTCCATCCTGACCGCATTCCAAATCACTTCACTGGCTCAAGTTCTACATCGTGGATTTGTTCCCTGGCGAAGGCCCCCGCTCTTCCTTCATTCAGAAGTTGAGATCCATCGAGCCGTCCGAATACTTCGATCAGCTTTGCCACCACGCCGGTCCATCCGGTCTGATGACTGGCACCCAGCCCCGCGCCATTGTCTCCATGGAAGTACTCAAAGAACTGGATACAATCTCGCCAGTTCGGATCCGTCTGGAATTTCTCGGTGCCTCCATAAACCGGTCTCCTCCCGGACTCGTCGCGCTCGAAGATACTGATGAGGCGATGAGCGATATCCTGCGCGACCTCAAAGAGGTTCATCCATTTGCCCGAGCCGGTGGGACACTCGATTTTGAAGTTATCTCCGTAGTACGAGTAAAAGGAAAGCAATGCTCGAATCAGCAGCGCATTTACCGGCATCCACACCGGTCCACGCCAGTTGGAGTTGCCGCCGAACATGCCGGTATCGGACTCCGCAGGGAGGTAGTTGACTCTGTATTCCACGTTGCCGACCTGCACGACATAGGGATGGTCGAGATGATAGCGGGAAAGTGCGCGAATTCCATGTGGACCCAGAAATTCTGTTTCGTCCAGCATGCGCGACAGAATGCGGCGCAGCCGGTCCGGATTCACGATCGCGGCGACCGAACGATCGCCGACGCCACGATGCGCCGGTCCTATTGGATGAATGCTGTCAAGCAGTTCAGGCATACGCTGAAGGCGTTCATTCAGCACTTTAAGCGATCGTGGAATCAGCTCGCGCTGCCACGGCTCAATGACTGTGACGGCGCACAACGGCAGCAGGCCGACCATGGAACGAACCTTGAGCCGTCTCGCGGTGCCATCGGGAAGACGCAGGACATCGTAGTAGAAGCCATCTTCCTCGTCCCACATGCCCTCGGACCCGGTTTGATTCATGGCACGGGCGATCCACAAGAAGTGATCCGCAAACTTCGTTACCATATCCTGGTAAGAGCTGTCCTTGGCGGCCAACTCAATGGCCATTTCAAACATGTTCTGGCAGAACATGGCGACCCATGCCGTGCCGTCCGCTTGCTCAAGCGTGCCCCCCGTGGGCAATGGCGAGCTGCGATCAAAGACGCCGATGTTGTCTAGACCAAGAAAGCCACCCTCAAAAAGATTGTTGCCAAATCGATCCTTGCGATTGATCCACCAACTGAAATTTAGAATCAATTTAGCAAATGCGCTCTTGAGGAAATCGATATCGCCCTTGCCGTGTAAGGCCTGCTCCGTCCGGTAGAGGAAAATCGAAGCCCAGGCATGCACCGGCGGATTGACATCACTGAAGTTCCACTCGTACGCCGGGATCTGACCGGTCGGATGAAGGAAGAACTCCTGCAACATCAGCTCGAGCTGCTCCTGCGCAAAGTCTATGTCGACCGTAGAAAGAGCAATGGTGTGAAAGGCAAGGTCCCATGCCGCATACCAAGGGTATTCCCACTTGTCCGGCATTGAGATGATGTTCTGATTCACCATGTGGAACCAGTCACTGTTCCGCATTGTCCGGCGGCCCTTTGCTAAAGGGTCATCGCCGTGTTCCTCCAGCCATTTGTCCACGTCGAAAAAGAAGAACTGCTTGGACCAGAGCATCCCGGCCAGAGCCTGACGCATGACGAGGGCTTCATCGTTGCCGACGCGTTTCGGTGTGACACCCCGATAGAAGGCATCCGCCTCCTCACGCCGAGTCTGCATCGTTGCAGCGAAACCCTTAAAGGGATCGCCAACAGCAGAAGGTTGAACATTGCTCAGCCGAAGGCGAATGACGGCTGTTTTTCCCGGTTCCACATTCAACGAGTAGTGCGCCGAGGACTTGGTGCCCGTCTTTGCTGAGTTTACCGCCTTGCGGTCCCCCTGTATCAAGTAGTTGTTGATGCCGTCTTTGACATATGGAGACGCGTTGGCCGTGCCGAAGAGCCGCATGTTGTTCGTCTCATTTTCTGTGAACAGCAGCGGGGCGCCTTCCTCGCAATAGAGGTACCGCTCACCCAGTTCCGCGTGAGATGCGGCAATGGCCGGGGTGTCGTTCTGAGTGAGGATCTGTCTTAACGATGGCCTGGGTGCGCCGGGCCACCAGGTCCAGGTGTTGCGAAACCACAGGGTCGGAAGCACATGAAGCGGGGCCGCGTCGGGTCCGTGGTTCACAATGCTGATCTGGATCAGGAGGTCCTCCGGACTTTGCTTTGCATATTCGACGAATACGTCGAAGTACCGATCTCCGTTGAAGACTCCGGTATCCAGCAGCTCATACTCCATGTCGAGGCGATTGCGCCGCCTGTTCGTCTCGATCAGATCGTTGTAGGGATACGCCGCCTGGGGATACTTGTACAGATACTTCATATACGAATGCGTGGGCGTGCTGTCCAGGTAGAAATAGTATTCTTTAACGTCCTCGCCGTGATTGCCCTCGCTGTTCGTCAGACCAAACGCGCGTTCTTTAAGAATCGGGTCCTTGCCATTCCACAAGGCCACGCAGAAACACAGCAACTGCTTGTCATCGCTGATGCCGGCCATTCCATCTTCGCCCCAGTGGTAGGCGCGGGAGCGGGCCTGGTCATGACTGAAATAGCTCCATGCATTCCCGTCATCGCTGTAGTCTTCGCGAACTGTACCCCACTGCCGCTCACTCAGGTAGGGTCCCCATTTCTTCCAGGGTGCTTTTGCGGTACGCGCTTCGTCCAATCTCGCTGATTCCGGATCTTGGACCATATTGTGCCCCCTCATAATTGCCTGACTCGCCTGAATGGTCATGGCGACCTTATGCGCTGGGAGCGATCCCAGCAGGCACCTACGCCCACCAAGCCGGACTGCCCGGACTGGGTTTCCAGCATATTCCGAGACAATCGGGGCTCACAACTGGCACTTTTGCTAGTAGGCGAGAAAGGTCCTCCGAGCAAGATCGCAGAAGAGAACCATGCGACTTGGCTTTGAAGTCTAAGGCTATCGATTGCCGAACGTCCAACTGAGCCCTGAACTGGTTCCATAGTCGCTGCCCGCAAGTGTTGCAGGCGGATCATTGTCCCAGCTGCCATAAAAGGAAAAGTTCCACGACAGATCACTCATGAGCTTGATGTAGTAGGTCGCGTTGGTGGACGCACGAACTCGCCCAGGATCTGAGATTCCGGGAAGAATAGCGGCGGTGACATCCAGATTTGTCTTCTTGAATTTGAAGACTTTGAGTTCAGCCGCAACCAGCGCGGTCGCCTCATTCTGCGCGCCTTGATTCACCGCGTAAGGCTTATACTGCGTGTTCTGCCAAGCAAGACCGCTGAGCACATAGAGGCTTGTCTGATTGTTATTCATTAGAAACCGCCCTATTCCACCACCGAGGGCAGTCTGCGAATCGATTCCCTGCACAGAGCTTTGCAGGAAGGAACCCATTCCGGCATAGAACCAGTTGTTCCAGCGCAGCAGCCGTATCGTGTTTAGATTTATCTGGTTCCGGGTAGAGTTGCTGGCTCCGCTGCTGGATGCCAGGCTGGAGTTGAAGGCCAGCTCACTGGACCACCTCTCCCTCTCGTACTCCACCTGAGAGGAAATGTTGTACTGTGCTGATTCATTCCCCTTGGAGTAGAGGATGCCGGTGTTTATCGCGCCGTTGAATCGCTGCCAGACGCTCTCGGCGGTTGGGTCCAGTTTGACGATCCGTGGCTGCGAGATTTCTACTCGCTTCTCTGTCGCAGAGGCAATTTGGACTGTGACGGGCTGTTTGCCCGGTGTTTCGGCAATCGACAACCTACCCGTGTACACCGTGCCATCCTCTGTCCGCACCAGGAATAATTGGTTGCTCTCCAGACGAGCCACCTTAGACCATTGCACGCCGACTGTGCCGTCGACGTAGTCGAGTTTGACTGAAAGCACTCCGTCGGTCAGCCCCTTAATCTCGCAAGTCATGCGATCGCCATTCTTCATCACGATTACATCGGTCTTTTCCCGCGCGAACAGAGGCAGAGAGACTAGAAGGGTGAAACTGAGAATGATGGTCCGAATCTTCATAGCTTGTCCTGTCTCCGCGTTCTGAGTCGCGGCCTCGAAGGAAAACATCCGTGAAATATTCTGCGAACTCCGGGAAGGCGGTGCAACTTCAAAATGCAACGATACCTTGTATAACTCCTGCGGGCGTCCTTCAACCTGAAGAAGCGAACCCCGAAAGTGCGAGTCTTCAGGAAGTAACAAGAGCTGATCGTTTGGAAGCAAGATTGCGCAAGAGGTGAAGGAAACCCCGAATGCAATTTAGAGAGTGCCGATGTTCGCTCTTTGGAGCAGCCTGACAAGCTTCAACGCCCGGTCCTTCAAGGGTCGGCGTGAGATTTCCGGAGCCACGGCCCGCGGCCTCTCAGGCAAACCTGCGGCACTCGTATCAAAGGCCAGCGGCCGCTCACTTTTTCTGCGGTTGCTCCTGCTGCATCTGTTTCAGTTTTTGCTCCAACAGCATCTTTTCCTGCGCCTTGGTTAACTTGGGAAACAGGAACGCAATTTGTAACCGCAGGCCCCAGGGTGATCCTCCAGAGGGATAAACGGCGTTGCCATAAAACTGTGCGGTAAGATTCACCGGTTGGAAACCGAGCTTCATGATTCTGCCTATTCCGCCCCCGAACGGCACCACCCATCGGCCGCCATTGTCAGCTTCCCAGTTCGCAGTGAGGGTGGGCTGCCAGGTGATATACCAGCCCTTGTTCAGGTTGTAGTTAATGAAGTATTGAAACAGCATCTGGTTGACATCCGGGCGACTGGATTGTCCGGCGAATGACCAGACGTTATTCACCAGCCCGCCGAGAGTCCATTTACCGGGCTGCGCCAGCACGACAATCGATGGCCCTATGCTCCACTTTCCCTGCCCTAACAATTGATTCGTGGCCGTGGGCAATACGACTGCCGGCCCCACGCCCCAGATGATCTTGTGTGGTTTGGCCGGAGAGAAGAAGAACGACGGGTTTAGATCCCCGAATCCGAACGCACCCTGGTAGACCGGCTGGGTCACCCCTGGCTGATAAATAATCGGGGTGATGAAGCGGGTTATGAGGTTCCAGTTTTCGCTCACACGCACCGGGATGACGGGCTGGATGTTCAGTATGTCCTGGGTGCGGTCATCCGAACCAATGCCGAAGTTGTTGTTGTTCTGCACGGGAACGCTGATGAGGCTGGCGACCGGGTTCTGCGCCGCCTTTCTCAACGCATCGGTATTCGCCGCGGCTGCCGGGGTTTCCTCCGTAGCAACCTGAGTTCCGGGCGTTCCGATGGGTGTGTCTTGTGCAACCAAGGACAGAGATAGAGATAATGTTAGAAGGGCCAGCAGTGTCAGAATCACAGAATTAAACTGCAAGTGCTTTTGCATCAGCATCTCCTTCTTGACTTCGATCGCAGCCCAACTATGCACCGCTTTGCCCCCGTGCAGGTGATGAGGCGGGAAAGATTGTCATGCCGTGCACACGGGACGGAGATCCGTCACTGCTCCACTAGACTCCAACTGGCATCGGGGTCGAACTCGGTCATTGCAGCCGCCGTTTCAGCCGTGGTCTTCCCCAAATTCTTTTGGAACAACAATCCATCTTGGCTGATCATGAAAGTCATCACCCCCGAGTTGCCATATTTCGCAGGATAGGCGACGAACGCGAATCCACCTGTCATCTTCCCATCGACCACGTAGTTCTTCGCGCCGCCCGGCGCATGGCTGCCTTGCCCTTCCAGCATGTGGAAGTAGTAGCCGTGGAAGGGCGCGTGCGAGTTCGGTTTTACGCTGTATCCCTGGACGGCTGCGGATGCCGCAAGCGGTCCCAGGGGACTCCTGGGCTGACCTTCCGGCGACTTCCAATACAAGCCGTTCTGCTTGCCGGGGTCGCTGATGAACTTCATTGCGTATTGTTTCGCGGCTTGACCATCGTGAGGATGAGCGAAGTACACTGCCTGAGCATCCGCCACCGCTCGACAGACATCGATGATCGCCAGCTCATCCCTTCCAATACGCCGCGACAGAATCTCATCCTCTCCCGCAACCGTATCGAAGAACCACTGTCCACCGGCACTCTTCTTCAGTGGGATCGGGAAGGGGAAATTGTCAGCTCCGACCACCAGAGTCTCACTCTCATCAGGCATCTTGCGCCAGCGGTGCATCACCCCATACCGTGCCACGAATCCTTCTACAGCGGCCTTGTCCTGCACGGCATCGCCTGAGGAAAGAAGCTCCTTCGCATCCGGTCCGAAGATTGCCAGCAATCTCTTTTCATCTCCCGACTTTGCCGCTGCCTGCAACGCTTCACCAGCCAAGTCGGGCGAAGCAAAAACCCGGTACGATGGCTCGTCGGATTTCTGACAGACGGCAAGAGGAAGGAAAATTGCTGCCGCCAGAAATATCAACCCGTTCGTAGAGACGATTCTGCGGTTTTTGGGCGACATCACGACCTCCAGACTTGAACTCTCATCTCGTTCATCAACACTGCTCACCGGACCTGCGCCGTTCGTGGCTGCACATTTAAGTTCACCTGCGACCACGACCGCCCCATCCGCCACCACCACCGCGGCTGGCAGCGCCACGAGCGCTAGCTTCCCTGGATTGCCAACCGCTTCCGCCTCCGCCAAAAGCGGATGACCCGCTGCTCCTTTGCTGCCCTCCCCAGCCGCGAGAAGCTGCGGAGTCGGCGCCTGAGTAGCTTGATGTGGATCTCTGGCTCGTGCCCTGAGTTTGCTGCCAGCCGCTCCCGGTGTTTTTGTAGACATTTCCGTTCGCTGCAGCATACTTGTCGCCGTTTGCAGCTACGCCTGCGGCGCCGCTGTTATACGCACCTGTCCCGGCGACGGCCCTGCCCCCATTCGAAGTCTGCACCGACCCAATCGATCCCTGAGAGGTCGTTTGATGCTGCGTGTACGCGGTCTGGCCGTTCTTCGAAACGACTGAGCTTCCGTAGTTCCCATAGGCGTTGGAAGCTTGATGTGTGGCACCATAGGCTCCCGTGTTTGGGTTGTACGCTTGACCCACTTTCTGAGTGCCATACGGGGTAACGGTCTGTGCGCCACGGGCATATGTTCCAGTCGACGGGTTATAGGCAGTCCCAACCCGCGCGGCGCCATTCGGCCCATAGGCGGTTGCACTGGAACCATAGTAGCCGCCGCGCCAGGCGTTGTTTCCGTAGTACGCTCCGCCGCGATACACCACCGCGGTAGTACCGTGCCAGCCACAGTTCCAACTGCTATACCCCCAGCCGCAACAGCCGCCGCTCATCATCGCTCCGACCGCGATACCGGCTCCGAATGCAAGCAGGCTGGTAGTAACTACGGCTGCAGTGCTATACCCCGGCGTTACATACGGAGTGCCGTAGACAACCGCGGGGTTGTACTGCGGGACATACACCACCTGTGGATTGGTGGATTGAATCACGATCACCTGCGGTGACTGTTGCACGACCGTAATCTGTGAGCCTGATTTCAGATTGCCGGCAGCTTGTGCTTGAGCGCGCAACGCCTGGATGGCCGACATCACGCCGGAAGCCTGCGTCCCATATGCCTCTCCCAGGGCCGATGTCCAACTGAGGTTTTTCGCCAGGTCATCGAGTACTGAAGGAAATTGTGTGAGCGCCTTCACACTGGGCTCCCACGGTTGCGCATTGACCGCCTGCATCAGAGCGCTGCCTGTGAGGTTCTGGTGCTGCTGAAGCCAGTTATCGGCCGCGGCAATCTGGTCTGGAAAGGTCGCAGCGCCAAGGATCTGGGCAACCAGCGCGTCCGGATACAACGCAATGGGAGCAGCGAGTTGTTGCAGTTGGTCGGCAGACAGCGGCACACCTTGCCCTGAGTATCCTGTCGTCCCGGCTTGCTGACCTCCGGCTTCCAACGGCGTCGTGGCAATAACGAAAAGCAGCGATAGAGCAGCTGACAACATTTGCTTGGTGAAAGTCCTGATCATATTCTTCTCCCCATGCGCGAAAGGGCATCGAGCTCATCCCATCTTCGCTGCCGGTCATGATGAGTTTGACTTAGCCACCGCAGGCTAAGAGGACCGTTATCCTTGCGAAGGAATAGGCTATCGAGCGTTCTTCATGGATGTAACTGTCACTTGCGACAGGCACGGCGAGCAGGGGTGTGCCGACTGCTTCAACAGTAAAGGCCGCGGCGGATGCCCGGTCAGGTTGGACTTCATGCGGGCTCCCGCCCTCTTTCTTGGACGACCGGTGTTGTCGCCCTGACTCCGGCAAGGTTACGCTGCCGGCGTCATGTAGTGCCTGATTGCGTATTCCAGGAGCTCCGCATTCGTCTTGACATTCAGCGTCTCCATCATCCGGTACTTGTGAAACGCGACTGTGCCGGGTTTTATGTCGATCACGTTTGCTACTTCCTTCATCGACATCCCCTCCGCCAGGAGCTGTAGAATCTCGCGCTGCCTGTTCGTAATGCGTTTCTCCTGGCTGAAATTCTCTCCCTGATTTAACAGATACATCACCGTTTCTTTGACAACCAGCGGCGAGAGGTAGGATGCTCCCTGGTTAACCTTACGGATAGCAAGTAGGAGTTCGTCGCCAGCCGACTGTTTCAGAACGTAGGCAGAGGCACCGCGCCGGAACGCCTCAGCCGCTACGTCAGCGGCCATGGTCATGGTCAGGAAGACCAGCTTAACCCGCGGCAATTTCTGCTTTACCTGCCCCCCGGCGTCAAGCCCATTGAGCTGCGGCATATAAATGTCGAGGATGATGATGTCTGGCTTGAGCTCTGCTGCCGCAGCGATCAGACAACGGCCGTCCTTCACAATGCCGACCACTTGAAACTCCGGCTCCAGCAGACTCTTGCATGCGTCCGCTAAAAGTTGATGATCATCGGCAATTAAGATGCGGGCGGCAGGTTTCGGCTCCTTCATGAGGACCTCCTGAGAAGCTATCTTTGGAAATAGCCAATGTTAACTGCGATAAAGGATCGACGGGGAGATCTCACAAGCAACTTTACAGAACAATTGTCGCTTCCTGTCCCTCCGGACGGGTAATTATATGATGCATTGCCTCAGGGATGCCAATAACGATTTTTTGGATTACTATCCCGAACGTAATTTCGCTATTGGACGCGACGCAGCTCGCTACCAGGAACGCAAAGGAGACTAGGCGCGCTCATAGAGCACATCCCATTGGCGTCCGCGATTCGCAGACCTTGATAGGACAAAGCGGCCCTTTTGTTTGAATCCTTGTTTTGACAAGAACGCATGCAATTCCGGCAACTGGCAGCAACCGGAGTAGACCTCGAAGTTTACGGCCTCGCATTGGATATATCGGAAATTCGACAGAATCGCTTTGGCGCCTTCCAGGATGAGCAATTCTGTGCCCTGTGTATCGAGCGACAAGATGTCAAAAGACGCCAGATCTATGCCGTTCTTGCGAATAAACGTGGGCAACGAGAGCGCTTCCATCTCGATCGAGTAAGGAAAGCCCACCCTGTCCCAGTGGCCGTCAAGCTGTTTGTTGGGCTCCAATATCGATGAGGATGAGCCTTCATTGCTTGAGACATGAAACTGATATTTCATACCGTCTTGCGCGGCGATGAGGCAATTGTATGCAGTTTGATCGGGCAAGCCGGTCAGATTTGCCTGGAGTTCTTTGAAGACATCAGGGATGGGCTCTACCCATGCTACTTTCAAGCCGTAACTGGCGTAAATGAATCTTTCTTGTCCTGTGTTCGCGCCGACATGGATGACGCCTCGGCCGCCCTTCAGAAAACGCTCCGGAAGCAGTCCCCGACTGCGCAGATTCCAAAAGGTTCTTTCGGCATATCTGAATGGCGACCTGTACCTCAATCCACCCCCCACGACAATCGAAGTCAAATCATAGCATGAAGGTAACTCCCGGCCGTGCGCGCTGGTTATCTGTTCCAGGCGCGCAATGGATGACCAATCCCGTTCGGCATCTTCACGAGGCATTTAGAATTCAGCGAGGGCACGCTGGCGGAGAGGCCACGCGAGTAACGAAACTTGGCGCTGAGAGAATGGTCGGGGCGGAGGGATTCGAACCCCCGACCCTCTGCTCCCAAAGCAGATGCGCTACCAGACTGCGCTACGCCCCGACTTTTGAAATTGTATCGCAGAGCCGAGGCGGATCTACGCCTGGCGCGCGAACCACGTCAGCAGCCAGACAATCGCAATGATCGGAATTGCGAAGATCGCCAGCAGCACTGACGTGATGCAGAGCAGGAAGACATAATCCTTCCACGTGTGCCGGTGCGGCTGGCGCAGGTGCCGGGTCAGCAGATTATAGTTGCGTCGGTTGGCCTTCCACGCGATGTCGAATGCGTCTCCCAGAATCGGAACCGCGCCGATCAGCACATCCAGCGCTAGATTGACAACCATGCGCGCGAGCGTCACGTATGGCACGCCGCGGAACCACGCCGCAATCACCAGAATGCAGGACGCCAGACCGGCGAGAACGTCTCCGGCGAATGGAATGAGTCCGATAATTCCGTCGAGGCCGAAGTGAATCGAGGTGCCCGGAATGCGGAAGCAATCATCGAGCACGCGCGCCAGCATATCCAGGTTTTCGTCTGCGAAGAGACTGCGTCCCACGCGCGTTCGCGAGTGCAAGGGCTCCTGGCCGGGCTCCAGAATTTCGGGCTTCATATTATGCGGCGCATCGACCCCGATCTGCCTGGTGAATGCTGCTTTCACCCGGTTCAGAGCGGCGGGAAGGCTTCAACGTCAATGCTATAATCAAGGTTCGTGTGGCGGCTATAGTTCAGCGGCAGAACGCCTGACTGTGGCTCAGGATGTCGTGGGTTCGATCCCCACTAGCCGCCCCAATTCCGCGCTCCTCCGACCAAAAAACCCGTGACTGGCCCGAAAAAACAAGCTCTATCGCGAGGCAGAATCTATGCCGGATGCTCAGGATGGGCTTACCCAAGTTGGAAGCCCGACTTTTATCCGGCGTCCATTCCTGCAAAGAAGCTGCTTGCCTACTATGCCACCCGGCTGAACTCGGTTGAGGTGAACTATACCTTTCGCAGCCTGCCCACTGCCTCCACAGTGGAGACGTGGCTGGAGGCAACGATCAGCGATTTCCGTTTTTCCTTCAAAGCACCGCAGCGCATCACACACATTTTGCGGCTGAAAAACTGCGCAGAAGCGCTGGATCCGCTCGCGAAGGCGCTGGCTCCCGTGGCTGAGGCGAACCGGCTCGGGGTCATCCTCTTTCAATTGCCGCCGAACATGAAGGCCGATGCCGAGCGGCTCCACTCGTTTCTGGATGCAGCTCAGAAGCTGGACTTCAGGCTGGCATTCGAGTTTCGGCACGAGTCGTGGTTCTGCGCTGAAACCTATTCGACTCTGCGGAGCCACTCCGCAGCTCTATGCATCGCAGAGAGTGACGAGTTATCGACCCCGCTGGAATACACCGCGCCCTTCAGTTGCTACCGCTTTCGAAAAAGTGAATATTCGGCTGGCGATCTCAGTGCAATTTGCGGTCGCCTGCAGGAACGAGCCGCCGGCGGTGATGTGTTTGCTTACTTCAAGCATGAAGAAGACCCAACTGGAGCGCTTCGGGCTGCCAGCGTTCTCGAGGAGTTGCGGAGCGCATGAGTACCCTATTGTCTTCTCCGGCCGCAGAAACGTGGCTCACTCCATTTCGTGCGCGGCCATTTCTGCGAAACCGCCATCTGCAAACCCTCGCCGGCAATTTTATGAGTAGAGACATTTCTCTGCCTGAGCCGGAGCGTTTGCTGGTTAAGGTTGAAGGCCCTGTCTCTGGCTACGGGCCCAGCTATGTGCTGTGCCATTGTCACTGGCAGCCAAAGGAGGTTCGCGCGCATCGGCTGACAGTTGTTCTTTTACACGGACTGGAAGGTTCATCCAATTCTCAATACATGATCGGCAACACGGCGCAAGCACTGAGAGCCGGCTTCAACGTAGTGCGCATGAATATGCGAAGCTGCGGAGGCACCGATGAGATTTGCCCGACAATCTACCACTCCGGGCGGTCCGGAGATGTAGTCGCTGTCATAAAAGAGATTACCGAAGCGCAACAGCTCGAATCGATTGCCGTCGTCGGCTATTCGATGGGAGGCAACCTCATCCTGAAGTTTGCAGGCGAAGCAGCTTCGTCGCTTCCTCCGCAATTGAAGGCGCTGGTGGGCGTTTCTCCGCTCATGGATCTTGCCATATCTTCCGCCGCCCTGCACGAGCCTCAGAACCGGATCTACGAATGGCACTTTCTTCGCAACATGATTGCGCGCATTCGCCGCCGTGCCGCATTGTTTCCCGCTATTTATGGCAATGCGGAGATCGACAAAATCCATACCATGCGACTTTTTGATGAGCATATCGTGGCGCGCTATGGAGGCTTCGCTGGCGCCGACGACTACTATTTTTCCGTCGCCAGCTCGCAATTTGCGGATCGCCTGAACATTCCTACGCTGATTCTCCATTCGCTCGATGATCCGTTTATCCGCATGCTCCCCACAACACGTTCGACATTAATGGCCAACCCCTGTGTGACATTCGTTGAGACGCAACACGGCGGCCATTGTGCCTTTCTTGAGTCGCCCAAGAATGGCACAGACGGGCGGTGGGCAGAGAAGACGCTTCTCGGCTTTTTGCAGGCTCAAGTGCATGGAAGCTGACTGGTCGGTCGAGATCGCCTCCGGCTTGCCAATCATCGATGGTTCATGGGAGGGCTTCATCGATCTGCAAACCTCCCCCCAGAGGATCGACGCCGTGGCCGAAGCACAGCATCCTGCACTTCGCGCGGCTCTTCTGGCGCTCAACGCCAAGAACTTACCATTGTTTACCACAAAGTGCGACGCGTGGACGCTCGCCGACCATGAGATTGACCCCGACGAATTCGGCGCGAGCGGGGAACATGCGCGGGTTGGATTCGCGTCTTATATCGACATCCTCGAGCGCGATGCCGCACGCTTTATCTCGTTTGAATTTCATGAGCAACGAGTGAGCGATATCGCTACTCATCTGCGTTCGCTGGCTCTTCGCGATGGCCGCGTGGACCTCGTGGTGCGGGGAGGGTTTTGGAAGGAGCAAGGCGGCTACGGTTTTACCCTCTACGCCGCTGGCTGTGGCATCAGCAAATCAATTGCTTACGCGGCATGGCAGGCTGTGCTTGACGCCGCGGTTGCCGCTACAATAGCAGCAGCGGCGCAGCCTCCGTGCTCGGGCGAGTAGCTCAATTGGATAGAGCACCGGCCTTCTAAGCCGGTGGTTGTGGGTTCGATTCCCGCCTCGCCCACCATATACAATCCCCTTGCGCTGCCTGATCTTGTTTCTCCAGGCGCAGATTGAGGGATTCAAAAATGCTCGATACCGTCGACGATGTTGTGCTCGTCGTCCTCATTGTGGCTTTTGCTCTGTTTTTTATGGCCGTCCTGAACCGCTTCTGGCCGGCCGCAAAGCGGAGCACACACAACGACATCATCGGTTGGCAGCTTAGCATCCTCGGCACAACCTATGCCGTCATCATAGGATTCATGCTCTACACCGTCTGGACCAACTTCGGACTGGCGCTAGCCAATGCGAGTGCCGAGGCCAACTCTATCCAGAATGTTTACCGTCTTGCAGAAGGTCTGCCCGATCCACAGCGCAATCAGCTTAAAAACGCCGCGCGGGTGTACGCGGATACCGTAATCCAGCAAGACTGGCCAGCGATGGCTCACTCCACCAGCGCATCTCTGAAAAGCCGTGACGTTGCTGCCAGCATGTGGCGAATTCTAATGTCCGTCAAAGCGGCCTCGCCAAACGAGATTCTTGCGGAAGACCACGCAATCTCCGAGCTGAGCGCGGTAGTTGCCTACCGCAAGGTGAGAGAAACCGAGAGCATTTCGACTCTGCCCACGGTTCTCTGGTTTGTTTTGATCATCGGAGGCGGACTTACAGTCATGTCCAGCTGCACATTCGGGTCAACCAATCTCTGGCTTCATGCACTTCAGGTGTTTGCCTTTTCTCTGCTCATTTCACTTGTGCTCGCCGCCATCGCGGACATAGACCGTCCCTTCCAAGGCTCTGTCCACGTCAGCGATTCCGCTTTTCGCCGTGCGCAGATAAACATGAAGGAATAATCAATCGATGCCATTCTTACGATTTCATTCCAGCCAGCACCAGCTTGGCGATCGTGGCCAGTTGCATGTTTGACGTTCCCTCATAGATCTTCCCAATCTTGGCATCACGATAATATTTTTCGACTGGATAGTCTTTCACGAACCCATAACCGCCATAGACCTCAACGGCCTGGCTGGCGACGCGTTCGGCAACCTGCGATGAAAAATACTTGGCCATCGCTGCTTCCCGGACATACTCTTGCCGTGCGTCTTTCAGCCGTGCCGCGTTGTAAACCAGCAGCCGCGTCGCTTCGATCTCCGTGGCCATCTCCGCAATAGCAAACTGCACGGCCTGAAATTCTGCAATGGCCTTGCCGAACTGTTTGCGATCGAGCGCATACTTTGCCGCGCAGTTCCATGCTCCCTGCGCCAGGCCCAGCATCTGCGCGGCAATCCCGATGCGGCCTTCGTTCAGGGTCTCAATCGCGATTTTGTAGCCTTTGCCCGGTTCCCCCAGCACATTCGCGGCAGGCACACGGCAGTCTTCGAGGATCAGCTCGCAGGTAGAAGAGGCGCGGATGCCGAGCTTGTCCTCCTTCTTGCCGACGGTAAACCCGGCAAAATCTTTCTCGACGATGAATGCGGTGATCCCCTTGTACCCAGCTGCCGGATCAAGGGTAGCGAAGACGAGGAAAATTCCAGCTTCTTTCGCATTCGTGATCCACAGCTTCTGCCCATTCAGCACGTATTCGTCGCCGCGCTGTTCTGCGCGAGCCTGCAATGCAAAGGCATCTGACCCAGATGCTGCTTCGCTCAGCGCATATGCGGCTACGGTATCGACGGCCATGCGCGGAAGATATTTTCGCTTTTGCTCCTCCGTTCCCCAGCGCAAAAAAGCATTCACGCACAACGTATTCTGTACATCGACCAGCACACCAACAGACGGATCGACCGCGGAGATCTCTTCAACTGCAAGAATCGCCTCAAAAAAAGTCCCGCCTGACCCTCCATACTCCGCAGGAACCTCAATGCCCATGAGCCCCAGATTGAAAAGCGTCGGCAACAAGTCGGCCGCAAAATGCTGCTCTTCGTCCATCTGCCGCACCAGCGGGCCAATGGCTTCATCGGCAAAGTCGCGCACGGTTGCCCGAAAGAGCTGTTCATCTTCGCTCAAATGGGTCAAAGGAAGCGTGGCATCGTTGGTTGTCATCACTGCGGTCATAAAAATCCTCTGCGGCAGCCTTCGCGCGAAGGTCGCTTTGCGATCTCAGCACTGCATAGAAGATTCTATTCGCTCCAGGATGTGGCTGGCGCCGGTCGAACGGAGCGATCCCATTCTTTAGCCCTTAGTGCCGAGACGATTGGCTCCGCGCCATACGATTGCCAGCTTTTCCCGGTCCAGGATTTTTCTGGCTTGACCACGCGCATGGCTCGCCCACGGGCCAGCGGGATCGAGCTTCAGATATATCTCCCAGTGCCTCAATGCCTTGCGCCGCTCGCTCAAACGCTCCCAGGCAAGGGCGAGATTGTAGTGAGCATCGGCATACTTGGGCACCAGCCGAATTGCAGTGCGGTACGCCTCTACAGCCTCTGGCAGGCGTTGCAACTCGTCCAGTACGTTGCCGAGATCAAAGAAGGCCAGTGCGTAATTTGGATCGGCATTGACCGCCTGGCGATACATTCTTTCCGCCATCAGGAACTCACCCTGGTTATAGAAAATGGTTCCGAGATTGATGGCGGACGGGGCATGATTCGGCTCGCGCGAGAGAACGCTTTCGTACAGAGTCACGGCCTCCTGGGTCCTTGATGCCTCCTCACAACGCACGGCATCGACGAACACCTGAGAGATCCAAGCCTCTTTCCGTTCGGCGGGAAGTCGAACGCACTCAATTCTTCCGGGCTCCTGCTGGCCGTCGAAGTCCAAGACGAACTGCTTGGCGATCGGCTCCATCACCGCTCCCGAATGGCGGAAGACCAGCCGGGAACCCCTGCGCACCGCGCTGGCCTCAAGCAGCGGATTGGTCATACCGGAAACCGCCTGCATGGCGCTGACGCTGGCGCGGATGCTGGCTGCCGAGAGGCGGGTAGCGCGAAGATCGCGCAGCTTGCGCAGCTGCACCAGATCTTCAAAGCCGTAGCTGTCAGTGGAGGTGACTAAGCCTAAGCGCTCCCAGGACTGGAGCTGGCGCGCGTGAATACGCAGAATTCGCAGAACATCCTGACGGTTATATCGGGTCACTGTTCGTGTGCTCGTAAACGTACCGTCGCTTACTTCTGAGCAGATTATCGGATGCTTCTACTATGCAAACAAGAGGATAGATGCAAATTTCCGTGGATAATCCGGTACGAATATGGTTCGACAAGAGCGCAACGAACAGAAAGATGAGATTGACCGTTGGAGCCGACGATCGGACTTGAACCGATGACCTGCTGATTACGAATCAGCTGCTCTACCAACTGAGCTACGTCGGCCTTGCTCTCTCTGGATTCTAACGTTCGCACGCGATGCAGTAAAGCCACGCCGAAGCAACACAAAGCATGCGACGGTCGACACAACGGCCATTCCATCCCTGACATCCGCGAGTTTTCTATGGTGCTGATTGCAGAAAGCCGAACCACGCAATTTGAGGAAAACTGGCAGCGAAAAGACATGAAAAGGCCGCCCGGCAACGGGGCGGCCTTTTCTTTAGGGAGAATAGTTCCAACGGAGGCAAAGCCATCAGAACTTTCTGGCGAAATACTATGTTTGGGGGCGGAGGGTGTCAAGGCAAAATCCTGAAAGAATTAAGTCCTTTAAATTTTGCGATTTAGGAACAGGATATTTTGACGTCCTTACGCAATTTGTTCGCCTTATCTTCTCCTCATCGCGCTCTTTGAATGGTCGTAATATATTGCTTATCAGAAGTTTAATCAACAACATGCACAATAACTAAGGCAGTTTCTGCCCCGGATCAGGTGGCCAATCCTGCAGATTCAGGCTGATGAACTCCTCTTCATAAAGCGCAGATGCAGGTTTTCCATGCATGATGCGCCAGACTGCGCGCCCACCTCCGAGAAAAATCCCGAGCAGCAGCGCGAACCCTCCCAGGATCGCGGTGAGGTACGCAATTCCCAAAAGCATCTTCGCAGCGTTCTTCACTTCCCCATTCGACGAGACTGCTCCTCGGTTCCACGTGACTTCAGCCTGATAGTTCACCTGGGCAAGCAACGCCAGAGCCTCCGCGTTGGAGAAGTTGCCGCTGGTCACCGCCACAATCGGCCCGCTGCGTTTCACGCTCAACGCGGCCGCGTCGCCTTGTTGCAGTGTCGGAGGCAGAGGCCCTTTCAACATCGCGTTCAGCGCCTTCTCGGTGCGGATCGCCATCTGAGGCGTAGGATCTTCAATCAGCGTGAGCGTTCCCTGCCCGCCTTGTGCGAAGTATCGCGCGGTAACGGCCTCGGCATCATTGTTGAAACCAAGCAGGTCCGGAGGCAGCACGCCGCCGCCGCGCACATAAGCCGTTGGACCAATAGCGTAGCGCACTGTCGTCTTATCGAGAGATGCCGCAGGGAGATAGTTCGGCAACGTAGGAGCAACCGCGTCCGAACCACCAACCGCGGGCAGTTTAGCAACCAGCGCCTTCAGGGCCCGCTGCTCATCTGCTGCAGGACGGTCGAACGTTGCGTCCACGAGGGTCACTCCAGACCAGAAGACAACCTCGTGCGCATCGCCGGCGGCGCCGTTCCCGATCGGCTCCGGCTTCATGCCCGGTTGGCGATAGAACGTATACGCTCCATAGGCCCCGGTTGCATCCGCAAAACGCATGGCGCGGATGCTGACTTGGGTATCCCCATGGCGGTACGTGCTCTCGGCAAAATCCTTCAGCCCGTACTCTTGCAGAACATCGGCATTCGTCTGGTCAACTGCGGCCGACTGTATGCCTGTCTTTGCGGCGCCAGCTTCGACCCATCCGGCAAAACTCGCCGGGAGCAGGTTACGTTGAGCCTGAGCGTACTTTGGGACAGAACCAGGAGTCTGTGCAATACAAAGCGCGGCAAGAGCAAAGAAGCAGACAGCCGTCCCGGCATGACGGCCCGTGAAACGCAGCGAAAATACCATTTCAAACCTGAGACTACAGCATTTCTGCGAAGGGTGTCTCTCAACCGGGCGCTAGCGGGTGGAGTATGGCGAAACGTCCGCGAGCCGCACGCCATTCAGGCTATCGACATAGCGTGCAACTCCGTTGTAGAGCGACTCTGCAATGCGCTCACGATAATGCGGCTGGCGCAGATCATTCGCGCTTTCAGGATTGGTAAGAAAGGATATCTCCGCCAGAATCGATGGCATATTGGCTCCAATCAGCACGACAAAGGGAGCCTTTTTCACCCCGCGATTCCTGAGTCCGGGATTGCCCGCCTCGAGTCCGTTGTACAGGCTTTGATCCACATCCGCCGCAAACTCGCGTGATTCGTTGATCTTGTCCTGCAATGTGATCTTCCTGACCAACTCGGAGAGCTGATGAATCGACTGGTCGGAAACCGAGTTTTCGCGTGCTGCCACTTCGAGCGCATCCGCCGAGGTGGTGAAGTTCAGGTAATACACCTCCACGCCCCGCACCGTGGGATCGGAACTGGAATTCGCGTGAATGGAGATAAACAGATCCGCCTGGGCCTTGTTGGCGATCGCGGTGCGCGTCTCCAGTGGGATGAAGGTGTCCGTGTCACGGGTATAAATTACGTCCGCGCCCAGCCTCTGCTTGAGCAAAGCTCCGAGGCGCAGTGCAACATCCAGTACTACATCTTTCTCCTCGATGCCACCTGGGCCCAGCGTGCCGGAGTCGTGGCCTCCGTGACCTGCGTCAATGACGATGCGGTTGATTTTCAGGCCAAGCGTACGCACCAACGTCGGTTCGCCCTCTTCGGTAGGCTGCGAGGAATGAACTTCCGCGGTGTGAGTATTCTCCCCTTGGTTGTGAGTCTCCGTTTCATGCGAAATCGTGTGCGCTGGCGCCGCTGAGGCCAGTGCCGCGGCGGCTGCAATCTCATCCGGCTGTTGAGCCGGACTGGTTCCCGCAACTGACTGCGCCACGGGCGCCATGGTTGGACGCCGTGTGGCCCGGACACGATTCGGCTGGTTACTCAAGGAGGCGACATCGCCTGAAACAGCAGCATTGTGCGAATCCGCGGTCCGCTCCGTCTCGTCTTTCGACGACGGTCGCAGCGGCGCTGCCAGCCTGCTCGCGGGAACCAAATTCGGACCGAGGCCGATTGCGCTGTTCGACGCCAGGTTTGCTGCGGGAAGGCCGGGTCTCTGCCGCGTCTGCGGCTCGGTCTCGCTCACGCTGTAAACCGACATCGCGCGCTTGCTTCCGTGCACATCAATAATCAGCCGCGGAGGATTGGGCAGAAAGAACGCGGAATAATCACTGACGTTGCTCACGTCGAGAACGATGCGCGTCACGTCGTTCGAGAATTGCGCGGCGCGAATCTGCTTGAGAAAACCATCGTCAATCACCTGATCAGACCTGCCAATCAGCTTGGGCGAAAGCCGCGTCCCATAAAAGTCGAAGAAGATGCGATCCGGGCTCGGCACACGAACCGCCTCATATCGCACCTCGTCCTGGAGATCGATGGCCACGCGCGTGTACACCGGCGTCGACCAGTAGCGAATTCCTGTGATTTGTGGAAGGTGTCCCTGCGGTGGACCAGACGCATCCACGTCCACCCGGCTCATACGCGACGGCTCAGCAATGGGCGGCGCTGCGCGCTCCGGCATAGCAGCTTCCGGCAAGGAGGAGGCGTTGTGCTCGACCACAACTTTCGGCACCTGAGGCTCTACACGCTGAACAGCAACATCAGAATTGCGTTGCTTCAGCGAATGCATGGACGAGTCTCGCGTTGCTGGAACTTGAGCAGGCGCTTCGTTCTGCGCAATCTCTTTGCCGCTCGGCCGCAAATGAGACGCATGGCGCAGATTCCGCAACTCGGCCCGGGCCACTTCCGCATCGGGGTTCTGCGGATACATCTGCAGAAACTGCGCGAAGGCCGACCGGGCATTTTCCGGATCGTTCAGGTCGTCGAGGTAAATCCTGCCAGTCGCCAGCAGCGCACGTGAGCAGTAGCGACTCTGAGGATAGTTCGTGCGAAGGAACACATACTGGCCGACTGCCTCCTGCAGTTCCCGGTCATTGTGGGAGACGCGGCCCTCCTTAGTCAGCAACTCGGCCACTGCCGCAACGGATGCATCGGCAAACGGCGAAACCGGATTGGAGTGGTAGATGACACGGTAGGCGTTCATCACGCGCTCGTAGTCGCGGTGCGTGCGCTCCCGTTCAGGCTGGCGTTCGAGTTCCTTACGCAACTGCTGCGCCCGCGCGAACGATGGCTGCGCCGTCTGACTATGCCGGGAAGCTGCCGAGCAATAGCCGCCGCAGAACAGGCAAAGCAGACCGGCAATCGTGAGCAGGCGAAGGCGTCCTGCATGGAAACTAGAAGCCGGCATAAGATACACGAGACATCTACAATTATAGATTCTGCGCAAGCTCCACATAGCAGAGTGAACCCAGATCGCAACCTCCCGTTGCTTCATTCTGGAACCAAAGGCCGCGGGCAACCCTGGGGTTTAGCTCAGCAATCCGCCTACTATGTCAGCCGCGCTCTTCAGCGCTGCGTCCAACTGGCTTGCGTCTTTGCCACCAGCCTCGGCCATGTCAGGCCGTCCCCCTCCCGAGCCGTCCACGAGCTTCGCGATCTGGCCGACCACCTTGCCCGCCTGCACCTTCGTCGTCAGGTCCTTGGTAACACCAACAATCAGCGCAACCTTGCTCTCGGCATCCGCCGAGCCGAGCACGACCACACCCGAGCCCAGCTTGCTGCGCAGACGATCCACCAGTGTCCGCATCTGTCCGCGATCCAGCGCATCTACGCGCTGTGCCAGCACCTTCACACCTTTGACCTCCACGGCCTGATCCGTCGCGCCTGACACAGCCGACGCCGCCGACTTCATCCGCGCCTGGTCCAGCTCGCGCCGCAGCTTCTTCAGTTCTTCCTCCTGAGCGGCAAGCCGCGTACGCAGCGCATCCGCAGGAGCCACCTCCGCATTCGGAGCCAGCTGCGAAGCAAGTTGCGCCACGGCAAAATCGCGGCGAAACTCGTTCAGCGCGCCCAGCCCGGTTACAGCCTCCACGCGGCGCACACCAGACGATACTGACCCCTCACCCAGAAGCTTCACCACACCAATCTCACCTGTGGCGCCCGTATGCGTTCCGCCACATAATTCCGTCGAGAAGTCGCCAATCTTCACCACGCGAACCTTCTCGCCGTACTTTTCGCCAAAGAGCGCCATCGCGTGATACTCGTTGACGGCCACATCGATCGGTACGTCCTCCAGCGTCTCCACGCGAAGGTTGTTGAGCACCTCCTTATTGATGAGGTCTTCGATGTCCTGCAACTCCTCGTCAGCGACAGAGGTGAAGTGTGAAAAATCGAACCGCAGCCGCGTGGGATCGTTGAGAGAGCCCGCCTGCTTGACGTGCTTGCCCAGAATCTCGCGCAACGCGGCGTGAAGCAGATGCGTGGCCGTGTGGTTTCGGCGCGTGGCATTGCGGTAGCTGGCATCGACTACGGTGTCAACCTTATCGCCGACAGCCAGCGGCTGGCGCAAAACTGCACGATGCGCAAAGATCCCCTGCACCGGCTTCGTGCATCCACTCACATCGGCCACCACTGAGTTGTGATCGTCAGAATAAAGCCAGCCGATATCGCCAACCTGCCCACCGGAGTCAGCGTAAAAGCTGGTCTGGTTGAGAACAATCTCCACCGCATCGCCGGCATTGGCGGTCGGCACACCAGCGCCATCCTTAATAATGGCGAGGACTTCCGCGCCTTCGACCTTCAGGTGCTTGTAACCTTCGAACACCGTCTTTGGAAGCTCGCGAAACGCCGGACTCGCGGATTGCTTCGCCCCACCCCTCCACGAAGCACGGGCACGAGCCTGCTCTTCGGCACGGGCACGCTCAAAGCCTTCGAGATCGAAGTGGACGCCCGCGTCGCGCGCCGCATCCATCATGAAGTCCAATGGCAAACCAAACGTCTCGTAGAGATGAAATGCCTGCAAACCCGACAACGTTCCGTCCTGCATCGCCGACTGTAGCTGCCGCGCACCAATCTCCAGCACGCGCGCAAACTGCCGCTCCTCCGCCTCAACAACCTTTGCCACGCGCTCCGCAGCCTCCTTCAACTCGGGATACGCGCCCGCCATCTCATCCCGCACAGCAAACACCATCTCGCCCATGAACGGATGCTCCATCCCCAGCAGGCGTCCATGCCGAATCCCCCGCCGCAGAATCTTGCGCAGCACATAGCCACGTCCTTCGTTCGCAGGCAACACGCCGTCAGAGATCAGGAACGTCGCGCAGCGAGCATGATCGGCGATGATGCGCAACGACGCGTCCGCCGGAGCCGTCCCATCCTTATATGTAGTGGAAGTCAGCTCTCCTGCTCTCTTGATAAGCGGCATAAACAGGTCGGTCTCGAAGTTCGAGACCACGCCCTGCAGTACCGCCGCCAGCCGCTCCAGCCCCGCGCCCGTGTCGATCGAAGGCTTGGGCAACAGATGCAGTTCACCCTGCGCATCCCGGTCAAACTGCATAAACACCAGATTCCAGATCTCGACATAGCGCGCATCATCTTCGCCGAACGGCTTGTCGACACCCGGAGTCTCAGCAGCCTCCATGCCCATGTCGTAAAAGATCTCCGAGCAGGGGCCGCAAGGCCCGGTATCGCCCATCTGCCAGAAGTTGTCCTTGCTGCCGTACTCTCTGATTCTGTCCGCCGGAACGCCCTGCGCCAGCCACAGCGCATAGGCCTCGTCGTCTCGGGGGACGCCATTCTCGCCCTTGAAGATCGTGACGTACAGCTTGTCCTTGGGAAGGCCGAACCACTCCGGCGAAGTCACCAGCTCCCACGCGTAGGCGATCGCGTTCTTCTTGAAGTAGTCGCCAAAGCTGAAGTTGCCCAGCATCTCGAAGAAGGTGTGGTGGCGGCGCGTAAAGCCGACGTTCTCGAGGTCGTTATGTTTTCCGCCCGCGCGCACGCATTTCTGCGACGATGTAGCGCGCGCGTAGTCGCGATGCTCGATCCCCAGAAAGACATCTTTGAACTGGTTCATCCCCGCATTGGTAAACAGCAGTGTGGGATCGTTGGCGGGAACGAGCGAAGAACTGTGCACGCGGCGGTGCCCCTTCGACTCAAAAAAGCGCAGAAAGGTCTCACGAATTTCGGAGCCTGAACGAGATCGCATGATCTGAGTTTACAGAGGACCTGCCAAATCAGTCAGCCGGATCTTCCTCGACCGACTCCAGCTCAGTCAAGGCCTCTTCAGCCACATTCCAGTTCTTGAGAATCGAGAAGATGACGCCGGAAGAAAACCCCGCGCGCATGAGCATCCGCACCACGCGCGCAGCTTCCTTTTCACTTGCAGGCTTCTTCACGCCCTTGCGCTCCAGATGCCGCCGCGCCAGCTCCTCTTCATTCACGTTTTCATAGGCGGCATCGAGCGTTGCAGCGATCACCTCAGTGTGAACACCCTTCACCGTCAGGTCCTGCCGCACCCGCCGCTTGCCGAAGTGTGCGTTCTCCTGTCGCAGCTTCGCATAGGTCGAGGCATACTTGACGTCATCCAGGTAGCCGTATTCGCGCAGGCGAGCCAGCACCGCATCGATCTTCACCTGTCCAGTCTCACCGGGCTCAACACGATTCCGCATCAGCCGCGTAAGTTCCGCCACTGTACGCATGCGCCGCCCCAGGGCACCTGCGGCGTATTCGTACAAAGCAGCTTCGTTCAGAGGCTCAGCTTTTTTCTTAGCGCGGCCAAATGGCATAGGCTACTTCGTCCACTGGTCCACCCAGTCGTTCACGGTTTTGTACCAGAGCTCAGAGTTCTGCGGCTTCAACACCCAGTGACCCTCATCCGGGAAATACAGCATCTTCGAAGGTACATTCATCCGCTGCAGCGTAGTAAAGAGCTGATAGCCCTCGGACACATCCAGGCGATAGTCGAGCTGCGAGTGAATCACCAGCGTCGGCGTTTTGAAGTTCGTCTCCGCCAGCATGGGCGACCAGCGCCGGTACATCGTCCGGTCTGTCCACGGAGTCCCCTTGAACTCCCACTCCATGAACCAAAGCTCGTCCGTCGTCCCGTAGGCTGAAACAGGGTTGAACATGCCGTCATGCGTCACAATGCACCGGAAGCGATGCGTATGGCCCAGAATCCAATCGGCCATGTAGCCCCCGTAGCTCGCGCCTAACGCGCATTCGCGCGACTTATCGATGAAGGGATAGTGCGCCTCCGCATAGTCGAGTCCGCGCATCAGGTCGATGTAGGGCTTGCCGCCCCAATCTCCGTTCACTCCATCGACAAACGCCTGTCCATAGCCGGTTGAGCCGCGCGGGTTGATCATCACCACGACATATCCATCCGCAGCAAACAGCTCCGCATTCCAGCGATAGCTCCAGCTCTCTCCCCACGCCCCCTGCGGACCGCCATGAATCAAAAACTTCACCGGATACTTCTTCGACGGATCAAAGTTCGGCGGCTTGATGATGAACCCCTGCACGTGCACCCGCCCAATCGACGGAAACCAGAAGGCCTCCATCTCCTGCATGTTGAGCTGATCGAGCAGCGCATCGTTCAGGTGAGAAACCTGCCGCTCCTCCGCAACGGCAAAAGCCGGTGAATGCGACGCTGCATCCTGCGCGGTCTGGGAGGCGTTGACTTTCTCTCCCACGTTCAGCGCGTATATCTCGCCGGGCATACGTACCGTGCTCTTTGTGGCAATCAGCTGCTTGCCATCGGGTGTTACATGCAGGTCGCCGTAATCGCCGCGCCGCGTGTAGCGCAGGAAGCGCGATCCATCGATGGCAACTGATCCAATCCGCTCATCGCCCTCGTCTTCGTAAGCAAAGTAAATCGTCTGCGAATCCGGCGCCCAGGTGAACTCATCGATCCAGCGGTCGAAGCGCGGCAGCACATCCCTGATGGTCTTCGTTTGCCGGTCATAGATCACCAGCCGAAAGCGGTCGCTCTCGTATCCGGCACGCGCCTGCGAGCGCCATGCAATGTACCGCCCATCCGGCGAGTATCGCGGCGAATGGTCTCCGCCCGGCGACGTCGAAATCTTCACCGGCTTTGCGTTCGGATCATCCAGCCGCAGCGTAAAGATGTCGATATTCGTGCTGATCGCCGCAACCGGATCGAGATCTTCCTCAAACGCAACCTCTTTCCCGTCAGGAGAAAACCCATACTGCCGCGGGCCCTCCAGTGAAAACGGCGGAACCTCATGCGGATCGCCCGGGTTTAGATCGCGCGGCGTGCCGCCGTTCGCCGAAACCAGAAACAGGTGGCTACGCCGATCGCCGGTAAAGGCGTTCCAGTGCCGGTAGAGCAGGTGCGTGAAGATCCTCGCCTTGACCCTCGACTGCTCGCGCGCCTCATCACGCTGCTGGTTGCAGGCATCGTCATTGCAATCCGGATACACCTTCGACACAAACAGAATCTGCCTGCTGTCGGGCGACCATATAGCGCCATCTGTCTCCGTGCTTAGTGAAGTCAGCTGGTGCGGTACACCGAGAGTGTCGTCGGCCGTGTTGAAGTCCGCCAGCCATATCTGCTGTCCGCCCTCGCGCGCGCTCTCAAATAGAATCTGCTTTCCATCCGGTGAAAATCTTCCTCCGCTTTCGCCCGCCATCGAATCAGTAAGCGC
>Ga0335075_10000465_pt1 | contig 72177 bp, 72 predicted proteins | sample Lox_Sample_24_FD_206723 | JGI IMG/M metagenome (GOLD analysis project Ga0335075, IMG submission 206723) | Soil microbial communities from Loxahatchee National Wildlife Refuge, Florida, United States - Lox_Sample_2.4 | ecosystem: Environmental > Terrestrial > Soil > Wetlands | place: USA... | reverse complement strand
TCCCTCAGCGCACCGCAGGCATGGCGCTCTTTCTTCTCACTGCCCTTAACCTTTTCAACTTCATCGACCGCTATGTTCTTCCCGGCGTGCAGCCGCTCGTCCAGAAGGAATTTGCCGTCAACGACGCTCAAATCGGCCTGCTGACCACCGTCTTCTTCTTCGTCTACATGATTGCCGCGCCGCTCACCGGATGGCTCGGCGATCACTTCCCGCGTAAGCCCCTCATCATCGCCGGAGCACTCCTCTGGAGCGTCGCCACCCTCTACACTGCGCGCGTCCACAGCTACGAGACACTGCTCATCCGCCACGCCATCGTCGGCATCGGCGAAGCCACCTTCAGCATCTTCGCGCCCGCTCTCCTCGCCGACTTCTATCCCGAAGCCGATCGCAACCGCATCCTCAGCATCTTCTACACCACCATCCCTGTCGGCGGAGCTCTCGGCTATCTCACCGGAGGCATCCTCGGCCAGCACTACGGCTGGCGGATGCCTTTCTTCATCGCCGCTCTGCCCGGAGTCCTCATCGCTCTCGCCTTCTTCTTCGTCCGCGAACCGGCGAGGGGAAGCGCCGACCTGCTTGCGCCGAGCTTCGATCGGGCCACGCTTTCCGGCCTCACCCGCAACCCCGCATTCTGGTGCGCTACACTCGGCCTGGCCATGTGGACCTTCACCGTCGGCGGCATCTCCACCTGGCTGCCGACCTACCTCGTCCGCTTCGGCTCCATGTCGGTCGCCAAGGCTGGAACTGTCGCCGGCGGCCTCACCGTCGTCTGCGGACTTCTCGGCACCATCGTCGGCGGCTGGCTCGGCCAGCGCTGGCAGCGCCGTCAACGCGGCGGCCTTTACCTGCTTTCCGCCTGGGGATCTATCCTCGCCATCCCCTTCGCCGCTGCCGTCTTCTTCGGGCCGCCCTCGGTCTTCATTCCCGGAGCCTTCCTGGCCGAGTTCTTCCTGTTTCTGGGCACAGGCCCGCTCAACGCCGCCATCGTCAACTCCGTCGCCGCGCCCATCCGCGCCACCGCCATTTCCGTCAACCTCTTCGTCATCCACGCCCTGGGAGACGCCTTCTCACCCCACCTCATCGGGCGCATCTCTGACGCCACCAACCTCCGTTACGGACTCGCCATCACCCTCATCACCCTCGCCGCCTCGGGAGCCATCCTTCACGCCGGCGCCCGCTTCGCACCGCAGCTGTCGACCACTGCCGAGCTTTACGGCGGGAATTGACTGGAGCCTCCGTGTACCCTGATGCCGCCGCGGCGCTTTTTCTAATGGCTATTGGCTAATGGCTAATGGCTTGCTTTTCCTCGACTGGCTGATCGTCCTCACCTGGACGTACATCATTCTCTCCACGCTGCGCAATGTCCGCCGCGTTCCGAATCTCCTCGATCCGGGTTATGCGCGGCCTCTCGATCCCACTCTGCTCCCATTGATCTCCGTCATCATTCCTGCCCGCAACGAAGAGGCCAGCATCGAAGCCACCCTCCGCGCCCTTCTCGCCATCGATTCCGTTGCCATTCACATCTTCGCCGTCGACGACCGCTCCACGGATTCGACCGGAGCAATCATGGACCGCGTCGCCGCAGAATCCCCCTCCCGCCTGACCGTCCTCCACATCACCGAACTCCCGCCCGGTTGGCTGGGAAAGCCTCACGCCATGGCGCTCGCCGCGCGCCAGGCCACCACGCCCTGGCTGCTTTTCACCGACGCTGATGTCCTCTTCGCGCCTGGCACCCTTCTTCGCTCCCTCAACCTCGCGCAGGCAGAAAATGCCGACCACCTCGTTCTCTTTCCCACCATGATCCTCAAGGGCTTTGGCGAACGGATGATGCTCGCCGTCTTCCATCTCCTCGGCACTGTCTTCGCGCCGCCGTGGCGCGTGCCCGATCCGCACAGCCGCGCCTCGCTCGGCATTGGAGCCTTCAATCTCGTCCGCGCCGAAGCGTACCGCGCCATCGGAGGATTCGAGTCCCTGCGCATGGAGGTCGTCGAAGACATCCGCATCGGCGTCGAGATCAAGCGCGCCGGATATCGCCAGCGCGTCGCCGTCGGTCCCGACCTCATCCGTGTCCGCTGGGCTGAAGGAGCACGCCACTTCATCCTTAACGTCACCAAGAATTTCTTCGCTCTCTTTCGATTCCGCACCCGCCCGGCTCTCATCGCCTGCGCGACCCTCACCCTCTTTTGCCTCGCACCATTCATCGGTCTCGCCGGTCCTTTACCTTTCCGCATCGCCGGCGCATTTTTCTTCCTGATGCTCTTTCTCCTTTACCGCTGTCTTGGCCGCTTCAGCCATATTTCCCCGGCATTTTTTCTTACTTTTCCGATCGCCGCCGCCCTGCTCATCTACGCACTCCTGCGCTCCGTCGTCGTCACCCTTCGCAACGGAGGCATTCGTTGGCGAGACACCTTCTATCCGCTCTCCAAGCTTCGCGAAACCGCCGGCCCGACCTTTTAGCTTTGCGCTCTTCGCGTCGAATCGCTACGTTGCAATTTAGAATCGACAAAATGAAGAAGTTGCAGGACAAAGTTGCGCTCGTTACCGGAGCCGCAAAGCGTATCGGAAAGGGAATTGCCTTTGCTCTCGCAGCGGAAGGCGCGAACGTCGCCATCACCTACCGCGATTCAGCCGACATAGCCCGCGAGACCGTGCGTGAGCTCGAAGACTTCGGCATCCGCGCCGCTGCCGTTCACGCGAATCTCCGCCACCCGGAAAGCATCCGCGCCGCCGTCGCCAAAGTCGCCGCCGAATTCGGACGTCTCGACATCCTCGTCAACAATGCCGGCCTCTTTGAAACCGCAGGCCTCGAAAAAATCTCCGTCGAACAGTGGGACGCCATGTTCGACACCAACACGCGCGGACCCTTCCTCGCCGCACAGGCTGCGCACCCCCACCTCAAAGCCACCAACGGACGCATCGTCAACATCGGCTCGCTTGGCGGCACGCATCCCTGGCCCACGCACGGCCACTATTCCACCTCGAAGGCGGCCTTGCACATGCTCACCGAGGTGATGTCCAAGGCATTTGCGCCCGAGATCAGCGTCAACTGTGTCGCCCCTGGCATGATCGCCATCGGAGAGCCCTCCGCTGAATACGAACACTTCGCCCGCAAAACCCCGATGAAGCGCAACGGAACCGTCCAGGAGGTCGCCGCCGCCGTCCTCTTCTTCGCTACCGGCCCACACTTCATCACCGGCCAGATTCTCGGCGTCGACGGCGGCCTCGGCCTCTAAATAACCGATGTCATCCCGAGCGGAGTCGAAGGATCTGCTTTTACTCGCTCAACCCACATACGAGGGTGCCCCATTCAAAGCCCGGTTTTGGCTTTGAGTGGGAAGCAACACACCCCACCGGTGTCATCCCGAGCGAAGTGACCACAGGGAGCGGATAAAAACTCACGAGAACAATCTCCCCAGCAGCCCCTTCGACTTCCGGCCGCGGGGGGCGCGGCTGTCCTCGTCGATGTCCTGCGCTTCCGGCTGCTCGGGCCACTCCTCGCCGTAAAACGCGGCCTTGGGATTTGTCACGCACAGCCGCTCCGCCGTCTCCTTACCGAATCGTTTCGCAACGATTTCGTAAGCCTCGCGCAGGTTCGGCGGACGCGACTGCACATTATGCGCGTCGGTCGCCAGAAAATGCACCCAGTCTCTTTCCAGGAATTGCAGCGCGAGCGACTCCGCCGTCCGCCCGAATCGTCCCATGAGCGATCCGGCCGTCACCTGCACCAGGCAGCCCTCGCGCAGCCACTCTTTCATCCGCTCCGGATGCTTCTGAATCGTAAGGTTCCGCTCCGGATGCGTAATGACCGGCATCATCCCGGCGACCAGCATCTCGTAGAAGGCATCGTTCATGCTGCTGGGAATCATCAAGTCCGCGAACTCGACCAGCAGATGTTGCTTGCCGTTGATCGTGTACTTCGTCCGGTTCTTCAGCGAGTCCTCAATATTGTCGTAGGAAAGATGAAAGTCGCATCCCAGCCCGAATGTCATCTTCCCCTTCACCCGCGCTTCAATCTCGGCCAGTTTCTGCCGGTTCACTTCGGGGTCGAACGACCAGCGCGCATTCGCATGCGGCGTGCACACAATGTGGGTAATTCCGTTACTGGCTGCAGCCTCAACCATCGCCACCGATACGTCGATATCCGGCGCGCCGTCATCCAGGCCAAAGAGTAGGTGGTGATGAATATCTATCATGAATATCGCGGCCCGAGGCGGAACTGACGATTATGACTGTCTTCCAACAGGTTTTGGGCTATTGGCTATCGGCTAATGGCTAGTCTTCCTACCATCGACTGGAAAATCTTAAATCCATCCGCCGATCCCAGCAGCTGCTCGCTTGACCGGTCCGGATGCGGCATCATGCCCAGTACATTCCGCCCCTCGTTCAGAATCCCGGCGATATTGTCCAGCGACCCGTTAGGATTCGCCTCCCGCCTCACTTCACCCTCCGGCGTCGCATAGCGAAAAACCACGCGGTCCTCCCGCTCGAGCATCTTCAGCGTCGTCTCGTCGCAGAAGTAGTTGCCTTCCATGTGGCCGATCGGTATCTTCAGCACGTCACCCTTCTTCAGGGTCTCTGTGAAGGGCGAATCGACCGTCTCCGTCCGGAGATGCACTTGCTTGCAGATATACTTCAACCCTGCATTGCGCATCAGCGCGCCAGGTAGCAATCCCGCCTCGCACAGGATCTGAAATCCATTGCAGATGCCCAGCACCAGGCCGCCATCGGCGGCAAATTTCTTCACTGATTGCATCACCGGAGAAAACCGCGCAATTGCGCCCGTCCGCAGATAGTCCCCATAGGCGAATCCGCCGGGAACCAGGATCGCATCGCAATTCTCGAGGCCGGAAGAGTCGTGCCAGAGAAAGGTCACCGGCTGATGTGCCAGATCGGAAATCACGTGATAGGTGTCGTGATCGCAGTTCGAACCGGGAAAAACCAGCACGCCGAATTTCATAGTTCTAGGCTAGCAGAATTCGCTATCCGCCCACGCTTGCCGCCGTTGACAACCAAGGTTAGCGCCTGCACAAATCTCTCAGCCTTCCAGCTTGTACTTCGTTTCCGCGAGCCGGTAGAGCGGCCTCCACACCAGCCGGTTAATGGTCACCACCATCAGCGCCATAATAATTGTCGCCGCCAGCAGCATGGGGAAATTGCCCTGTTCGCTCGCCTTGCTGATCTGCTCTCCCAGCCCCGTCGTCGTCAGCGTATGGTTCTTGAGCTGAAAATATTCCGCCACAATCGACGCATTCCACGCGCCGCCCGAGGCTGTCACCAGCCCCGTGATCAGGAAGGGAAAGATGCCAGGCAGAATCACCGTCGTCCAGCACTGCAGGTTTGAAAAATGAAAAAGATCGGAGACTTCCTTCAGGTCCGACGGTATCGCCATCGCTCCCGCAATCACGTTGAAGAGGATGTACCACTGGGTTCCCAGCATCATCAGCGCGATCGATCCGATGTTCAGCCCCAGCCCCAGCCTGATCAGCAGCACCAGGATCACCGGGAAAAACGCCGTCGCCGGAAACGATGCTGCAATCTGTGCCAGCGGCTGCGTAATGTTCGCCAGCCGCGGATGAAACCCGATAATCACACCCACCGGTATCGCCCACGCCGAAGCCAGCAACAGAGATACATTCACGCGCAGAAAGGTCGCTGCCGCGCCGACGAGCAACTGCATCAGATCGTGCCCATGAACCTGCCGCAGCAACAGGAGCGCGTGCACCGCCGCGAGCCCGACGGCCGCCGCCGCTACCACTCCCACCACAATCGAAATCGCTACATTCCGGCGGCTGGAGGGCTTCTGCCGCTTGGTCTGCTCCGCCTGCCGCTCATTCCGGAGCGCAACAGTCCGATAGATCCTTTCGTTCAACGGTGCAATCGCACGCCGCTGCACAAGCGCCAGCATGTTCGAGTTGCGGATCAGGTGCAGGATCGGCGACGTGATGCGGTCCGCGCTCTCCACATTCTCGAACTTGAACTTATCCGACCATGCAATCAACGGACGCCACAGCAGCTGATCGGTCAGAACCACGATCAGCATCATCGCAATCAACCCCCAGGTCATCGCCTGGTAGTCGCCGTTCGACGCCGCCGTCTGCAGATACGATCCCAGCCCCGGCAGGCGAAAATTGCGGCTGCCCACCGGAAACATCTCGCACACCATCAGGAAGAACCATCCGCTGGCCACCGAGACCATCGAGTTCCACACCAGGCCGATCGTCGCGTAAGGCAGTTCCAGCTGGAACAATCTCTGCAGCGCTGAGAAGCGGTTGATCTGGCATGCTTCGTGCAGCTCGCGCGGAATGCTCTTCAACGATGAGTAGAAGCTGAACGCCATGTTCCACACTTCGCCGGTAAAGATCAGCAGGATCGCGCCCAGCTCAATCCCCAGTTGCCGGGAAGGGAAGAGCGACATCATCGCCAGCATCACGCCGGGCAGAAAGCTCAGCACCGGGATCGACTGCAGAATGTCCAGCGTCGCGATCATCAGCGCTTCCACGCGCGGGTTGTACGCGGCGATGTATCCGTAGCCGACGGCAAAGGCCAGGCTCAGCAGGTAGGCGACGAAGATCCGCACCGTCGAATAAAACGCATATAGCGGCAGATGCGACGGCGAGCGGTAAATCTCCACTTCCGGAATCGCCCCGCTGAACCAGAACTTCGCAATCCACAGAATCGCGTAGAAGCCGCCCAGCAGTCCCGCCGCAACCGTCAGGTCCAGAACGAACGGCCACGTCCGTTCCGCCACCAGCGCGCGTGAAAACGTGTACGGGCTCCTCACTGAACCTCCACGCCTTCCTCGCTTTCGGTCGTCTCTTCGTTCTCCGGCAGAATGAAGCGCCGCCGCGACGCGTCGAAATCGAAGAGCTCCGCGTAGCGTCCCCAGTTGATCGCCGTATCAAGCTGGCGCTGCGTCTCCTCCTCGCTGAACTGCTCATCGAGCATGTCCAGAAAGAACTCTTCCGGAACCGTGTGATCGCTCTTGTTGTTCAGCGCGCGCGTAATCTGGCGCAGCAGCAGCACATGCTCCAGCGCAGCCTTGCGGAAAAGCTCCTTCTGCTTCAGAATCTCCGATTCTCCAAACTCGCGCCCTTCCGGCGTGATCACTACATCGCCCTCGCCCACCTTCAGGAAGTCCAGAATCTGCGCGGCTTCCATAATCGGCAGCAGGTCATCGATCTCGAACGCCAGCTCGTCGGCCAGTTTGTAGATATCCGCCCGGCCCTGCTGATTACTCAGGTCGATCACAATTTCCAGCAATCCGGCTATGCCGCCCGGCCGGGCATGCGGCAGCATCTCATAGTGCATCTGTCGCTGGTCGCGGACCTTGCGGCCGCTGTCGAGTTCCGGCATCGCCGCCGGCATCAAATCCGGCTTGGTCAGCACTTTGTAGATGTAATCCACCAGCTGGGTAAACGGCTGGCTCTTGCGGTCGCGCGGATGCGCCAGCGACACCTTGAAGTCGGTGCGTACATGCCCCGGATTCCGCCCCAGCACAATAATCCGGTCAGCCAGCAGCACCGCCTCTTCGATGTTGTGCGTCACGATAAAAATCGCCTGCGTCGGAATCGTCTTTTTCTGCCACAGCTCCAGCAGTTCGCTGCGCAGGTTCTCTGCCGTCAGCACATCCAGCGCCGAGAAGGGCTCGTCCATAAACAAAACTTCAGGTTCCACGACCAGCGCTCGCGCAAAGCCCACGCGCTGCCGCATGCCGCCCGACAATTCCTTCGGATATGCCGCCTGGAAGCCGTCCAGTCCGACCGTGTCCAGGATCTTCAGGCTTCGCTCCCGCCGCTCATCCGAACTCAGCCCGGACGCCCTCAGCGGAGCCTCCACGTTTTCGAGCACCGTCAGCCAGGGAAAGAGCGCGAAGCTCTGAAAGACGATCGACACGTGAATGCGGACGGTCGAGATTGGCTTCCCGTGCCAGTACACTTCACCGGCCGAAGGCTTCGACAGCCCCGCCAGCATGCGCAGCAATGTCGATTTGCCTGATCCTGATGGGCCGAGCAGTGCCATAATCTCGCCGGGAACAATTGACAGGTCGGTAGGGGCGATGACCTGGATGCGGTTCTCGCTCGGCTGTGCGTAGTACTTCTCCACCTGCTTGGCGCAAATGATTGGTTCCTGCATCGACGTTCCGCCTGATTACTTTGCAAAAATTGATGGAACAGCAGTTGATTCGGCCTGCGCGCGGCCCCTTGCGGTTGCGGATATTGTAGGTTGAACCGATTATGGGAAGATGAAGCATCCTCCCACGAAGAGCGTATCATCTTAAGTACAGATTCATGGTTGAATCCCTATACTTATAAGCGTCTGTACTTCAGTTGATTTGACGAAGAGGCCGCCGTCAGGAATTGCCTCGACTCCAGAGAAAAGAAAGCGAATGTGAAGGAACGAATGTCCGATACGCCATCGAAGCCCAAAGTGCTGGTTGCCGACGACGAACGAGTCATTGCCGATACCCTGGCGATCATCCTCAATCAAAGCGGATTTGAAGCAACCGCCGTCTACACCGGCGAAAAGGCCGTCGAAACAGCAAAGACGTTGCGGCCCGACATGCTCATCAGTGACGTCATCATGACCGACCTCAACGGCATCGACGCCGCCATCCGCATCCGCGAAATCCTGCCCGCCTGTAAAATTCTGCTCTTCTCCGGACAGGCCGCTACCGCCGACCTCCTCGACCGCGCCCGCACCCAGGGCCACGAGTTCGAAATCCTGGCTAAGCCCGTCCACCCGCAGGATCTCTTAGCCCGCCTGCGCAGCTGAGAAGACAGGGGGTAGGGAATAGGGGATAGGATAACTGCGAAAATCGCGACTATTGCAAGATTGCTATTCTTTGTCGCTATACCCTACACCCTGTCCCCTTATACCCTACTTAAACATTCGCTCGTCGTAATGGAAGGGCCTGGGTTCGCGGATGTCAATCTTCCTGAAGTCCGGATGTGCAGGATTGAGCAGCACATTCCACTCGCCTTCGACCGCTGCGGAGGGCACAACCAGCGCCGCCGAGCGTTGTGATTTGACCCAGTCCGTGCCGAGTTGCTGAAGAACCGGATGGTCGGTTCTCCGCCAGTCGCGAGGCAGCTGCGCCGGCTTAATTCGCTCGATCGCCAGATCGTCGGGAATCTCCGCCGTCACAGAAACCAGGGCCGTCGGGGATACGCTGGGATCGAGATGCACGAAGAACTCGACCGCGGCCAGCGCCAGAGACGAGGATGTATACACCATCGGCGAGCCCGCGAAATTCCAGCGCGCGTCGAAAAGCCTTGCGCCTTCGCCTGAAAAGGCCGTATGCGCATATTTGGCTTTCGAGATGCGCCAGACTCGCATCAGCTATAGAGACCGTACTCGATGCGCCCCAGAACCTGCTCCACGCTGCGAACCCCGGTATCCGTGTCCAGCCGTCCGATCGGCTTGTCGCCATCCAGCGCCCGATTCGAGGTCTGGAGCCATCGGCTGGCCTTTTCCATATCGCCGAGAGTCTCTTTTGCCTGCGCCAGCACGCGCGCCAGGCGAACCACTCGGTCCGACTCATCCGCCGTCAGCCGTCCCTTCGCAGCAACCCGCCGGCTGAGCGTCCGCTCCGAAATTCCGATCAGCTTCGCGACGGCCACGCGCGGCATCGACAATTCCTCTGCCAGCCTGTCCAGCGAATTGACCGCCAGCCCGGCTCGCGTCGCCTTTGCCAGTTCGGAGGAAGTCTCAATCTTCTGCCGCAGCGCTTTCCTGCCGCCAAGAACCTCTGCAATCGCCGAGACTGTCATATTGCCACCTGGCTAATATTATTCCGCCATATGGCAGAATAAGCAAGGCAGGTCCCTACACCCTGTTCCTTCCCTCCATCGCCCGCGACATCGTCACCTCGTCGGCATACTCGATATCGCTGCCCGCCGGAACTCCCGTTGCAATCCGGCTGATCACCATGTCGCCGCCGCGCAGCATCTGCGCCAGATAATGCGCCGTCGCCTCGCCCTCGACCGTGGGAGACGTCGCCAGGATCACCTCATCCACATCGCCCCGCTTCACGCGGTCCACCAGGCTGCTCGTCCGCAGGTGCTCCGGACCCACTCCATGCAGCGGCGAAAGCGTTCCATGCAACACGTGATACACGCCGTTATACCCGCGCGTCTTCTCGATCGCGGCAATGCTCGTCGGCTCCTCCACCACGCACACCAGCCGCTGGTTGCGCGTCGGGCTCGCGCAGTACAAACAGGGATCCACATCCGTAATGTTGTTGCAGATCGAGCAGAGCTGCAGCCGCGCCTTCAACTCACGAACCGCACTGGCCAGCGCCTCGGCGTCTTCGTTGCTCGATCGCAGGATGTGAAATGCCAGCCGCTGCGCGCTCTTTGAGCCGATCCCCGGCAGCTTGCGCAGCTCTTCGATGAGCCGCGCCATCGGTTCCGCAAATCTCGACAATCTTTCCTCTGAATTCCTACAGCGTGTTGTAAATCACCGTGACGAACATCTCTGGCGTCATCAAGCCGCGACCCCATGCCGCATCAAAATCCGCCGCCGGCTTGGCGGCGATCACCTGCTGCAGCGACTGGCCGCCGATCTTCAGCTTCTCAATCCGGTTCGCCACCGTCGACAGCATGGCGCGATACTTCTGCAGTGCTCCCTTATCGCCTACAGGACCATGCCCCGGAACGATCTTTGTCCTGTCGTCCACAATTGTCAGAATCTGGTCTACTGCGCGAATCATTCCGTTGACCGTGCCGGCCGAGCTCTCATCGATCAGCGGATACGTCCCGTTCGACCACAAGTCCCCGGCATGAATCACATTCCCATTCACAAAGTGAATAAAGATATCCGAATCCGTGTGCGCATTCGGCGTGTGAATCAGGTCCAGCTCATCGTTATTCAAATAAAGCTTGTCATCCTCGGGAAAGGTAAGCTGCGGCAGCGCTGCTGTCGGCGAGGCAGGAAGCGACAGGTTGAAAATCTTCACCGTCTGCGGAGTCGACAACCGCACGCGCGTGTTTTCGTGTGCGATGATGAACGCGCCCGACTCGTGGATGGCGGCGTTGCCATCCGTATGATCGAAAAGCCAGCACGTATTGATCAGCATCCGCAACGGATGCGCGCCCAGCTTCTCCACTGCCCGTAATACGGCCGGCGCCGCTGTCGCCACGCTCGAGTCGATGAGCAGCTTTCCGTCCGGACCGGTCTGGACGACCATATTGCCGCCCACGCCGCGCAGCAGAAAAATGGTATCCGTCAGCTTCGTTGTCTGAATCGGAGTATCGTTGCCCGCAATACGCAATGCCTGCAGAGGATTCGGCGCCGCGCCCGCCTGCCCCTGCGGTAACCCAAATACACCGCGCCGGAGCGCCAGTGTTCCCGCAGCCGCCGCTGAACCCCTCAGAAATCCCCGTCGTGTGATCATGCTCAGCCCCTGCGCGGTTCCTGGAATCCCGGCCCGCGCCTATAGCAGACCCTCCGGCAGATTCAGCCCCCCCAGCATGCCCTGCATATTCGACTTCAAAATATCCTCGGCGCGCCGGCCCGCTTCGTTAAAGGCCGCGGCAATCAGGTCTTCCAGCATCTCCACATCCGGATTCGCGCCGCTCAGTCCCATCACCGCCGCCGGATCGATCGTGACCTTCAGCACCTCTTTCTTGCCGTTCATCTTCACCGTAACCGCGCCGCCGCCCGACGACGCCTCGACCACCGTCTGCGCCAGCTTCTGCTGCATCTGCTCCTGCATCTGCTTTGCCTGGCCCAGCATTTCCTGAATCTTCAGAGGATTCACCTTCCACCCCACTCTATTTTCAGATGCCGTTTACTTCTTCCCGCGCCCTTTTGCTTCTTGTGACGCCGATTGCTTCTTGTCGCACCTATTGTTTCTTGTCGCGAAGGTCGAGCACGCTCCGCACTTCCGCATGGAACAACTCCTGCGCCTGCCTTACCAGCGGATTCTCCAGCGCGACCGCCTGGATGCTCCCCTGCGCCGCCGGTCGTTCCGCGCGCTGCCCCTTCGCTGCGCTTCCGCCGTTCTCTCCGGGAAGCGCCACCAGCTTCCTCATCTCGCCAATCCCACGCATCGCCTCCCGGCAGATCTTCTCCGCATCAGGATTCATCGTCAGGCCGAGCATGGTCTTTTTGATGCCCACTTCCACTTCGATCGCGCCGCCATTTTCGCGCCACTCACCCGCGCCCAGCAGAACCGCCGCCGTATTGTGCCCCGAGTTCTGCAGAGCAGCGCACACCACTTCGCGCACGCGATCGAGATCTGAAACCGCGCTCCCGTTGATCGCGCCCGTCTCCTCCGCGGCTGCCAGGTCGGTCGTTCCGCCCGCCTCTTCGGGAGAAGCCTCCGCAATTGCCACTGGAGCCTTCGCCGTCGATTCCACCGCGCGGGCCGCTTTCTCCAACGGTGTAGGCGCCCGCGGCGTTGCTGCTTGCGGGGCCACAGCCGAAGATATTGCAGCACTTGTCGCAGATGAAGCGGCAACCTCGATCACCGCCTTCGCGCTACGCTCCTGTTCGAAAGGAGAAAACGGCGCTGCCGGAGACTCCCCTTTCGCCGTCGTCGCGCTCGCACTGTTCGCCTTCGCTGTAGAGCCGCCACCGCTACCCGGCGCGCGGCTCTGTCCCGATGCGCTTCTTTGCGGCAATGGCCCGCCGCCTGATCCTGTCTTTCCTCCCTGCGGCGTCGGAAGCTGGCTGAGCAAATCCTCTACCGGGAGCAGCCTTTGCAGATGCACCAGCTTGATCAGCCCCAGCTCCAGATGGAAGCGCTGCTCCTGCCGGTAATTCAGGTCATCGAAGGTCCGCAGCATTACCTGCAGAAAGCGCGTCAGGTCCTCCTCTGAGAACAACACCGCCGAGCGCGCCGAGCGTGCCCGCTCATCAGGAGATATTTGCAGCAGTTCCGACTCCTCACCGCCAATCCGCGCCATCAGCACATTGCGCAGATAGCGCACAAACTGCCGCGCCAGTTGCGCCGGACTGTTGCCCGCATTCAGCAGCCGGTTCAACTCCTCGATCACCGCCGCTGTCTGGCCTTCGCCGATCGCCTCCATCAGCCGCTCAAAGACGGCATTCGGAACCGTCCCCATCAGCTCGCGAATCTGCTCCGCGCTCAGCCGCGGCTGCCCATCTTCCACCGGAGCCGACGCAATCGCCTGGTCCATGATCGAGAGCGCATCCCGCATCGACCCATCGCCCGCTTCGGCCAGCAGCGCCAGAGCCGCGTCTTCCGCCGCAATCCCTTCCTTGCCGGCAATCTCCCGTAACTGCGTCAGAATGTCGTCGAACTTCACCGCATGAAAGCTGAAGTGCTGGCACCGCGACCGGATCGTCTGCGGAATATCCTCCGGCTGCGTCGTCGCCATCATGAAGACGACGTGCTCGGGAGGCTCCTCCAGAGTCTTCAGCATCGCGTTGAAGGCCGCATCGGTGATCTGGTGCGCCTCGTCCAGAATGTAGATCTTGTACTTGTCCCGCGCCGGCCGGTAGCGCGCCGCATCGCGCAGCTCACGCATCTCGTCGATGCCGCGATTCGTCGCTGCGTCGATCTCGATCACGTCGACCGCATTCCCGGCCCGAATCTCCGTGCACGAGTCGCACACCCCGCACGGCTCCGGCGTCGGCCTTTGCGCCGAGCCAACCTCGGTACGGCAGTTCAGGGCGGAAGCCAGGATGCGCGCAATCGTCGTCTTGCCGATCCCGCGATGCCCGGAAAAGATATACCCATGCGCGATGCGCCCCTGCGAAAGGGCATTCAGCAGTGTGCGCGTCACGTGATCCTGCCCGGCAACATCGGCAAACCGCTGCGGGCGATATTTACGAGCTAAAACCTGATAAGCCATGCGATGAAAGACTGATTGTATCGGGTGCGGAGACTCATCGCATCTCCCGCCCGGCGGCGTTGAAAATCGCTACGTGGAAAGCTCCACAATCCAGCGATCAGCCCTTGCCGGGCGTCGCTTTCATTGTTGCCAAAATCCCGCATACTTATTCCATGCCTCTCTCGCCCTCCGGCCTCCACTACCGCCTCGCCACTCCCGCCGACATCCCGCGCATCCGCGCCCTCATCGACCGCTCCGTCCGCGAGCTGCAGGCCGGCGACTACTCGCCCTCCCAGATCGACGAAGCCCTCCGCACCTACCTCAGCCTTGACACCCAGCTCATCGCCGACCAGACTTATTTCGTCGTCGAAGATCCTACTGCCACACCGGAGGCACCGCTGGTCGCCAGCGGCGGCTGGAGCCCGCGACGCACCCTCTGCGGTGGAGACACCAGCGTCGGCGGCCGTGACCACGCTGCGCAGCGCGACGCATCCCTGCTCGATCCCGCCACCGACGCCGCCAAGATACGCGCCTTCTATGTCCGCCCTGACTGGGCCCGCCGCGGCATTGGCTCAAAAATCCTCGAGCTGTGCGAAAACGCAGCCCGCGCCGCCGGCTTCACCCGTTTTGAGATGGGAGCTACTCTCACCGGCGTGCCTCTCTACGCCCGCCACGGATATGCCGAAGTCGAACGCCTCAGTCTACCCTTCAGCAACGGCGACTCACTCGCCATCGTCCGCATGATGAAAGGGAACTAGCCCCGCTTTTTTTCAGCAGCCTTCTTCGCAGCCGCCCGCTTCTTCGCTCTTGCCCGGCGGGTCAGCTCTTCCTCTGAATACATCGACCCGCGGCAGCCGGGAGCGCCACAGTTGCACAGCGCCTCATCGTCATCGCCGTCGTAGAGGTTGTAATCGTAGGTCAGCTCTTCACCCGCCTCGATATCGCGCAGCGCCTTCACCCACACATGCCCGCGGATCTCGCCCGTCTCGCAATTCGGCTCGCATGAGTGGTTGATGAACATCGCGATGCCATGCCCATCAATCACCCTCGACCCGTCGCCCAGCCCGAAGAGATACGTTGTCGGCGAGTCCTGATACTTCTCATCGGCGACATCCTTCGAGATGCGCGGCCCGGTATATTCCACAATGCGCGTGCGCTTCTTGATCGGCTCCGTCGTATAGCAGCCGGCGGCATGAATCTGTGAGGATCGGATAATCAGCATTTAAAAAAATTCAACAGAAATCTGTTTCTTCAACAAATCTGTTTCTCAAACACAAGATAGACGGCGTTTCTCGCCGAGTATAGCAACTCCCGGGTAGCAAAATCCCTCCTCCGCAGGTCTAAACTAGGAGAAGAGTCATGCGCATTCCGCCCTGCACCCTCGCTCTCCTGCTTCTTACTCTGCCCTGCGCTGCGCAGCAGTCATCCCAGAGCCAGAATCAGAACGCGGATCAGAACTCGAATCAGAGCCAGGGCTCCAGCCAGTCGCAGAGCAAAGATCAGTCCCAGTCCCAATCCAACGACAAGTCGCAGCCCGACAAAACCGACCCGTCGAAGCGCCACTCGACCGCCCAGGACAATCCCTTCCCGGAGGCTATCTCCAGAAAAGCCGCTGCCGAGGCCGGCGACTCCACCGCCGACGCGCCCGCCCCTTCGACCGCTCCAGTCCCCAACTCCGGCAAGCCGCCGGCCGCAAAGGATTCCAAGTCCCCCGCGCCCGATTACTCCTCCAGCCGCACCGGCTTGCAGAACATCGACTCTGACGACCCCGAAGCCCGCATCTCCGACGGCGCCGGCGGCTACATTCACGATCCCAAGCTTGCCGCGCAGGACATCAAGGTTGGCCAGTTCTATTTCGTGAACCAGGACTACAAGGGCGCCTACTCGCGCTTCAAGGAAGCCACCAAGGTCGATCCCGCCAACGCTGACGCCGTCTTCGGACTCGCCGAGGCCGCCCGCGCCCTCAAGCTCACCAGCGAAGCCGCCGACAACTACCGTATCTACCTCGATGCCTTCCCCGACGGCTCCAAAGCCAAGTCCGCCCGCAAAGCCCTCGCCCAGCTCGGTGAAGCCCCAAAGAAATAGGGCTCATAGCTATTGGCTGTTTTCCAATCCCTAATCGTGAATCCCCGCCTTCAATACACCTTTAGCGCCAGCAGTTCCACCAGATAAATCAGCGCCAGCGGCACCAGTACCAGGTTTCGCAGCACCGATACAAAGGCCTTTCGCCGATTCCCCTCATCGGACCGGAACAGCCTGCGCGAAGCCAGCACCAGCAGATAATTCAGCAGGAGAAACGCCGCCGCAAAGAAGGCCAGCTCCCACAGCACCACATGCAGATGATTGCCCAGGTATGTCCCCATCCGCCCTAAGGCTGCCTGCGCCATCTCGTTGCCGGAAAAAAGCATCCGCGTCGACTGCCACTTCGCCGGAGTCACCGCGATCCATACCATTGCCACGCACAGCAGGATCCGCCACACCGTAAGCAGCGCCTCTACAAGCGCGACCCTCCACGCTGGAATCGGTCCGGTCTCGAGCAGCAGATACGCCCTCGCCGCCGCCGGCACCATCGCGCACACCAGCACCAGCAGCGGATGACGCCACACCGCTATCCCTGTCTCGATCCAGAAATCGCCGCTGTTCTGCCAGGCCGTTGTGAAGCCCGCCGGGACCAGCACCATCAGCCCCCTTGTCGTTGCCGCGTGTCAGGCAGCATCATACCCGCTCGCGTTATAGTAATCGCGTTCGCGTTTTCTCCGGAGGGATTCAGGGCAGCCATGCATCCCGTATTCGAAGACCTGCACGCCCGCTATCGCAAAACCCTCAGCGGCAAAGATTGCGCCACCTGCCAGCTTCGTCCCGCTCAATCCCGTGGCGGCAAGGCAACTTCCTGGACCACCCAGGACGTCATCGAGCATCTCATCCTCACCTACCGCAACACCGGCGAGTACCTCGACCGTTATCTCGCGCGAAAATCCCCCAGCCAGAAGCCCCTCCGTGCGAAGCATCGCGTCCTGCAATTCCTCGTCGTTCGCTGCGGAGGATTCCCCCGCGGCGTCACGGCCCCGGAAGCCGTCTGTCCCGGCAAGTGCGACATGTCCCCCATGACCGGCGATGAGCTCTGCGCCTGCATGCGCTCCGAGCTCGAAAAGCTCGACGCCCAGCTCGACGAATGCATCCGGACCTTCGACAAGACTCCCTTCGCCTCCCATTTCGCCCTCGGACCGATGACTGCCGACCAGTGGCGCCGCTTCCACTTCGTCCACGGACGTCACCACCTCAAGCAGCTCGCCCGCATCCGTAAGCAGACCAAAGCCGCCTGAACCCCGCAGTCACGACTCCGATTTTTCAGAAGCCAAATCAGGGAAGGGAAGTTCCATTGACCGGCTGTCCCTCCACGCCGCATCCGCAAGCACAACCGACGTTTCAACCTGCCGCTCGGAAATCGTCCAGTACTGCCTGAGCAGCCGATTCTTCTCCGCCTCGCTCACCAGCTGAAATCCATACTTCTCATAGAACCGGATCGCCCACGCCGCATCAGTCCATGTCCCTACGAGCACTGGACTCGCCGCCAGCCCCAGCAAATGCTCCAGCAGCTTCGCCCCGACTCCTTGCTTCTGGTTCTCCGTGCGCACATACGCGTGCCGGATCAGCGTGACGTCCTCGACTTTCTGAATGCCCATCACGCCAACCAGATGATCGTCATCGTCGTAGCCCCAGAACTCTACTCCGTCTTCGATCTCATGCTGCAACTTCTCGCGCGACATGTAAGGCTCAGCCCAGCAATCGTCGGGAATCACGCCGCGATACGCCTGCGCACCATCGTTTACGATCTCCCAGATCGCCTCAAAATCCTCTTCGCCACACCGCCAGATCACCGATTCCGCCTCCGGCCTGATTGCTAATTCCTAATCGCGAATCCCTGCCTCACCGAAACAGCCCCAGATACCACTCCACCGTCGCCTGCCCATCAAACGCCGCGTAGAGCGCAGCCGCACACAAAAACGAGCCCAGCGGAATCCGCGCCGAAGCCCCGCGGGCTCTCTTATGCAAGCTCACCCAGAGAATCCCGTACACCGCCCCCGCCACCACTGCCAGAAACAGCGCCAGCACTGCATTTGCCGCGCCCAGCCACGCCGCAATCATCGCAAAGAGCTTCGCATCTCCCAGACCCATGCCCTCGCGCCGCCGCACCAGCCAGTACAGCCCGCGAATCCCCAGAATCACCGCCGCCGCGCACACTGCCCATCCCAACGAGATACCCGCGCAACGTAGACGCTCAGGCCATCCGCCACCACAGGCCGCCCCGCTGTAGATCACCCCCAACACAATTCCCGGCAGCGTAAACGCATCCGGAAGCAGCATCGTCTCGGCATCCATTGCCGCCAGTCCCAGCGCCAGAAAGCAGAAGACCGCCATCCCCGCTCCCTGAACCGAAATACCGAACTCCAGCCAGCACAGCAGCCACAGCGCCGCCGTCGCCAGCTCAATCGCGGGATACCGCCACGAGATCCCCGCTCCGCAATCCCGGCACCGCCCGCGCAGTATCAGAAAACTCAGCAGCGGCACATTGTCCCACGCCCGTATCGCCCGCCCGCACACCGGACACCGCGATCGCCCCGCCGCCACCGACTCATGCCGCGGCAGCCGCCAGATGCACACATTCAGAAAGCTGCCGAAGGCCAGCCCCAGCAGAACAACAAAAATCCCCGCCAGAAAAATCAACCCGTGCACCCGTAAATTCCAAATCAGCCGCAGTATACGTGGCCGCGCTTGCGTCATCCGGTAAACTGGTTTCGATGCCGCTCTCCGAACAAGCGAACGCATCCCCCACGCACGAAGCCACGACCGCTCCCGGCCCCGTTTTTGCCGAAGCTGCGGCCATCATGCACCGCCTGCGCGCTCCCGGCGGCTGCCCCTGGGACCGCGAGCAGACCTTCGACTCCATCCGCAAATACACCCTCGAAGAAACCTACGAGGTCTTCGACGCCATCGAGCGCCGCGACTGGCCCGCTCTCAAAGACGAGCTCGGCGACCTCCTCCTGCAGGTCCTCTTCTACTCCGAGATGGCCTCTCAGGACGGCCACTTCACCATCGACGACGTCATCGCCGGACTCAACCGTAAGCTCATCCGCCGACACCCTCACGTCTTCGGAGAAGCCGCCGCCGCCGAAGCAGGGAACAGCGCCGCCGGCCTCGAAACCAACGGCATCGACGCCCATCAGGTCCTGCGCAACTGGGAAGAGATCAAGAAGCTCGAGAAATCTTCGCAGCTCGTACCTGAAGGACAGCCACCACAAGGACGCCTCGACGCCGTCCCGCGCTCCATGCCCGCGCTCTCTGAGGCCGGCAAACTCGGCTCGAAAGCCGCCAAAGCTGGATTCGACTGGCCCGACGTCTCCGGCTTAATGGACAAGCTCCGCGAAGAGACCGCAGAACTCGAAGCCGAACTTCCGCATCACGCTGACCGCCACGCTGCCACAGCAGAAGAGCTTGGCGATCTGCTGTTTACAGCGGTAAACCTCGCACGGCACTTGAAGATTGATCCCGAGCTTGCCCTGCGCGACACCAATGCCAAATTCCGCCGCCGTTTCCGCTCCATGGAACTGGCCAGCCCGCACCCCCTCGAAGACTTGACCCCAGACCAGCTTGAGTCGCTTTGGGCACAAGCCAAGCAGACCGAACCCCGGAAATGACTACGACCGCACCGCAGAGCCTCACCGTCACCAGCCTCACCCGTGATGGCCGCCCCATACTCATGCGCACCTGCCGCGGGCTCGACGAGCTCGACGCCTGCATCCGGCTCCAGATCGACACCTGGGGCTACTCCGACGGAGATGTCATCCCTCGCCGCGCCTTCATCGTCGCCCAGCACATCGGCGGACAGGTCGTCGGCGCCTTCGACGTCACCCACGCCCAGAGGCCCGAAGGCACGGCGGAGAGTCTCGTCGGCTTCGCCATGTCTCTTCCCGGAATGAAACCCGCGCCCGATCCCCGGGAAGACGCCCCCACCGCCTACCTGCACTCCCACATGCTGGCCGTCGCCGAGGGATACCGCAACGACGGCATCGGCCGCCAGCTCAAGCTTTTTCAGCGCCTTGAGGCGCTTGAGCGGGGCATCGACCTCATGGAGTGGACTTTCGACCCGCTCGAAATCAAAAATTCTTTCCTAAATATCCACAAGCTTGGCGTAATAGTTCGCTCTTATACACCAAACTTTTATGGTGTATCCTCATCTCGTCTGCAGGGCGGGCTGCCCACGGACCGTTTACACGCGGAGTGGCATCTCCGGTCTAAGCGTGTTCAGGCCAGCCTCTCCGGAGCTCCGCTTCACCACTTTGACATCGAAGAAACCATCATGATCCCTCACCAGGTCGGAGAATGGAAGTCTTCGGAGCCCGGCATCCATCTTGCTCAGGCCGTGCAGGCCGAGAACCGCCAGCGTTTCCTGAAGGCTTTCTCCCGTGGGCTGGCTGTCGTCGGATTCCGTCGTGACCATGAAAACGGTATCTTTGAATTAGCGCCATTCGAACACGTGAGAAGCAGCTATCTATGAGAATTGATGCAATTTTCCTCCGCGAACTTCGCATTCCCCTCGTCAAGCCCTTCGAAACCAGTTTCGGCGTCACCACCGACCGGCGCATCCTCCTGGTTGAGCTCAAAGCCGAAGGCCTGACCGGCTGGGGCGAGTGCGTCGCCGGCGAGCATCCTTATTATTCCTACGAAACCATCGACACCGCGTGGCTCATGCTCCTCCAGGAGCTCGCCCCGGCGCTGGCCCGCTCCGAGCCTGCGCACGCCGGCAAGATTCCCGGCATCCTCAAGCAGGTCCGCGGACACCGCATGGCCAAGGCCGCCCTCGAAAATTCCGTTTGGGACCTCGAAGCCCAGATGCGCGGCATTTCGCTCGCCGAGCTGCTCGGCGGCGTCCGCGAAACCATCCCCTGCGGCGTCTCCATCGGCATCAAGCCATCCCTCGAAGAGCTCCTCGACGACATCGAGACCGAACTTGCGGCCGGCTATCAGCGCATCAAGCTGAAGTGTAAGCCCGGCTGGGACACCGAAGTTTTCGACGCCGTGCGCAACCGCTGGCCCGGCATCACCCTGAGCTGCGACGCCAACTCCGCCTACAAGCTCAAAGACGCTGAAACCATCGTCTCCTGGGATGCCTTTGACCTGATGATGATCGAGCAGCCCCTCTGGGCCGATGACTTCTACTACCACTCCATGCTGCAGCGCCAGCTCAACACCCCCATCTGCCTCGACGAGTCCATCCACAATCGCCGCGACACCCTCGCCGCCATCGAGATGGAGTCTTGCCGCATCATCAATGTCAAGAACGGCCGCGTCGGAGGTCTCGGCGAAGCCGTCGCCGTGCACAACGCCGCCATGGAGCGCGGCATTCCCGTCTGGTGCGGAGGCATGCTCGAAACCGGCATCGGCCGCTCCCACAACATCGCGCTTTCATCGCTTGAAAATTTCACCCTCCCTGGCGACGTCTCCGCTTCGAAGCGCTATTACAAGGAAGACATCATCGAGCCCGCCGTCGAAGTCACTCCTCAGGGCGAGATCGTTGTTCCCACCACGCCGGGCCGCGGCTACCAAGTCCGCGAAGACCTGATTGACCGTCTCACCATCCGCAAGGAAGAGATCCGCGCAATGGCCTTCGCGTAAGGGCAGGGAACAGGGCACCAAGAATCAGTGATGCTCATCTTGAGCGAGCATTCGGTCCTGAGCTCGCTCAAGGGTCCAGACTGGACACCACGTTCTCGAACTAAGCAGGCTAATGGCTAATCCCTAATGGCTAATGGCTGCGTCTAATTGATCCCCACCGACTGCGGCAGCAGCAGCGTGAACTGGCACTGGCTCGCCGAAGCCTCGCAGTTCAGCATCCCGCGCCGCACCAGCTTCGCGTTCGAACCCTTCGGAAGCTGCCCGGAAAAATCAGCCTTCAGCAGATCCGCCGTCGCTCCCTTCAGAGCCTCATCGCCGCTGATGAACCGCGCATCCTCGACCTTATCGCCCGACACCAGCAGAAAGAAATCCGCCGTGCCGTTCGCCGTCTTGGGTATAGGGATGGTCCGCATCTTCGCCAGTTCCTGATTTGTGTCGCCCGCACCCGGCGTCACTCCCTTCACCTTCAGCCGGTCAAGACTTGCCTGAATCGTCTCCGTCCCCGAAGGATCGGGGCTCAGCGTCTCCGCCGCCAGCGACAGCTGATAAACATTCGCAGCCTTTGCAGACTGGCCCTGTTTTTCGTAGATCTGCCCCAGGTGATCGCCCACTTCGCTGTGTTGCGTCACCCTCCAAGCCGCGCCGATATAGTTTTCCGCCTGCGTCAGGTTGCCCTCGCGGAAGTACACCCACCCCATCGTGTCCCACACCGCCGTCATCAGGTTCACGTGCTGCAGATCGTCGGCCGTCAGATTTCCCAACGTGATCTGCGCCGTCTCCTTTTCCAGCGTCTCGAGAGCCTTCTTCGTATTCGCTTCCGCCGACGGCAGATCGGCATTGAAGTCCGCCAGCTCATACGCCGCGTCGTTCAGCGTCCCCGGATCGTCCGTTCCCGCCATGCTCTTCTTCAGCGTCTCGACACCCGCGTCGCGTTTGCCGCACAGCAGTTGGGCGCGCCCCGCCTGCACGGCCACATTGTGGTCATTCGGAGCCTGCTTCATCGCCGTCTCCATCACCGTGCACGACTCGTCATATTTCTTCTGCAGGATCAGCAGCGAGCTCAGCCGCATCTCCGCATTCGTGTTATCCGGCAGAAACTTCAGCAGGTCCCTCAGCGTCTGCTCCGCGCCGTCCAGATCCTTCATCCGCACCTGCACTTCCGTCAGCCCCTGATACGCGACCGCATTCTCGGGGTGATACTCAATCTCCTTGCGGAAATCCTTCACCGAATCATCCAGCCGGTCCTCCAGCATATCCAGATACGCCGTCTCGCCCCACAGTCCGCGCTCTCGCGGATTCAGATCCTGCGCGCTCTGCAGATCGCTGTGCGCCGCCTTCAGGTCGTGCCGTGTCAGGTCTACGTAGGCCGCCTGGATATACTGCGCCGCCTCGGGATTCCCCGCCGACGTATCGATGCCCTTCGCTCCCGGAGCCGCGAGCTGAATGTACTGGTTCTCATCGCCAGTCACGTTCTTGGCAAACTTGCGATAATCATCCGCCTGCGCAACCGCCACCTCGCGCTCGAGAATGGTCAGCGTGCGATCCGTCACCAGCTTGTTGCCATCCAGCTTGTAGTCCGCCGAATACGTTGCAAAGGGCGTCGTATACCTCACCGACGTCGGCAGCGCCGCCGTGTAATTCGACGGCAGCTCGATCACCGACCGGTGCGTCTCCACGCGCGGCGATCCCAGCTCGATCGGCTCCGTCGGCGTCACATCCTCCGGCAGCTCGCTCAGCGACACCGGAAACATCAGCGGAATAATCCTCCGATTCGGCCAGTCGGCATAATCCTTGCGGCTGTAGTCGTAGGCATAGTGGAAGGGCTTATCCGTCTGCTCCGGCAAGCTCACGTCGAGATTCGTAATCGACCCCGCAAATCCCATCCGCTCCGAAATGCTCTGCGCCACCTGCGGCCACTGCGCCCGCGACGTCCCATGAAAAACCTCGCGCAGCGTATCCTCCGAATCCCCGCGCAGCTCCATATCGATATGCCCTGTAATCGTCCCCTGGCTGTCGAGCGTCGCTGTCGCTGTTGTCGTATCCACAAAGGGGAAGGGCCCATCCGACGGCGTTGTCTCCAGCCGCGGAGCCCCATTCGTCGGAATCACCAGCGCCTGCTTGTCGCGAATCTGCGCCATCAGCATCCGGTAGGGAGTCACCTCCGGCGTCGAGTCCAGCCAAATCTCCTTGCCCTTCAGCGACACCACCGTGATCACGTGATCGAACTGCGCAGGCGACGGCAGCTCCGGATGGAGCTTTCCCGACGACCCGATCAGCGCCGGCCACGCATCGTATCCCGCCGCCTTCAGCATCGCCGCCAGCAGCGTGTGCTTGTCCTTGCAGTCGCCGTATTGGTTATCCAGCACCGTCTCCGCCGAATGCGGCTGGTATCGCCCGATCCCGAAGGCCACGCCGATATACCGCACCTGCGTCGAGACGTAGTGATAGATCGCGTCGATCTTCTCCTCATCGGTCGTTTTGCCTTTGATCAGTTCCTGAACCTTCTCCTTGACCTCATCGCTCGGCACCGCGCGATCCTTCGCCAGTCCGCCGTACCACTCGCCCACTTCCTGCCAGTTCTTGAAGGTCGTCCACGTCACCGACGCCAGGCTGTCCGGGTCTTCATCGTTCTTTCTCTCCGCGCCAACCGTCGGCTCCATCTGCGACGTCTTCCAGCGATACACCTTCTGCCCGTTCTCTTCCGCAATCTCCGGCTTGTTCTTCGGACTCAGCACCAGCACATACTTATCCTTCGGAACATCGAGCTCTGCCGTCTCATCCAGCACCACATTGTTGCGGACAAAGTTCAGCGCGCCCCAGAACTCCCCCGCCGCCGCTGTCTTCTTCCGCACATACTTCACCTGGTATTCCAGCTTGTCGCCCACGCTCAGCGACTTCACCGGAATCTGCAGCTCCCGCAGATCGCTATAGAACGGAGCATCCCGCGTCACCTCCGTCGGCATATCCTGCGCATCGGTCGCGGGAGTCTCCACCACCGTCCCATCCGGCTTCCGCACCCGCACATATACCGGCTGCAGCTGCTCCTCGCCCGACGCATATCCGAAGGTCAGCAGCCCCGCCTCATGCACCGCGCCCTCAGACTGGATCCGCGCCTCCACGGTGAGCGTCTTGTCTCCCATCCCATCGGCGTCATAGTGGATCACCGTCGAGATCTTTTCGTAGACCACGCCCTCCTTTGCAAACAGGGTGTCGCTCGCGGACGTAGCCTTCTCCTGGCCGCCGACGGTTTTCGATGCATTTTGAGGAGCACTCGGCAAATCCTGCGCCCGGCTGACGGCGAAGAAGAAGAGAGGCAGAAAGACCACTGCAGGCAAGCGGAAAGCACGACGCAACATTGTTCTTAATTATCCCGCTTCTGGGACGCGGTTGCCATTGGCTGTTGGCTGTCAGTCCCCGTCTGAGGCTAAACTTTCCCAAGAGGAGCCCCGCATGAACGCCGCCATTGTCGAAGCCTACGATCGTCCGCCCCGCTACGCCACCTTCGCCGATCCTGTCCCGGCTGAAGGAGAGCTCCTCGTCCAGGTCACCGCCGCTGCCCTGCATCGCATCGTGCGCGCCCTCGCCAACGGAAGCCACTACGGCAGCACCGGCCAGTTTCCCTTCGTGCCCGGAGTCGACGGAGTCGGCCGCCTCCCCGACGGCAGCCGTGTCTACTTCGGAAGGACACAGGATATGTACGGTACTTTTGCCGAGCGCTCCGTTACCCAATCGTGGCTCACTCTGCCACTGCCCGACTCCATCGACGACGCGACTGCCGCCGCCATGATGAACCCCGGCATGTCCTCCTGGGCCGCGCTGTCCCGGGCAAAGTTCGTTCCTGGCGAAAGCGTTCTTATCCTCGGAGCCACCGGCGTCGCCGGACACCTCGCCGTCCAGATCGCCCGCCGCCTCGGCGCATCCCGCGTCATCGCCGCCGGACGCAATCCCGAAGCCCTCGCCCAGACCATCCCCTTCGGCGCCGACGCCACCGTCTCTTTAGAACAGGAGCGCGATGCACTCATTGCCGATTTTCGCCGCCACATCGACGAATCCAAGATCGACATCGTCCTCGACTACCTCTGGGGCAATCCCGCCGAATCCGTCCTCGCCGCCATCGCGCAGAAAGGCCTCGCCCACGAGTCACGCCGCATCCGCTTTGTCCAGATCGGCGGCTCTGCGGGACCGGACATCACATTGCCCGCGGCCACTTTGCGCAGCTCCGGCCTCGAGCTCCTCGGCAGCGGCTTCGGCAGCGCGTCCCTTCAGGAGATCCTGAAAGCCGTCCGCGAATTCATTGCCTCCGCCGCCGAATCTCCCTTCCAGATCCCCATCAAAACCGCGCCTCTCCGCGACATCGAATCCCTCTGGACCGCTCCTGACAAGGACGCACGACTGGTCTTCCAGCCATGAAACAGCGCGGCTGGAAGCCGCGCCGAAAAGCCGAAGCGCCAGGGGAACTCAGTACGGGGAGTAATACCCCCAGTACGGAATGGAAGCCCTCATCACCGGCGCGGGAGCTGGCTGAGCGTAGTAATAAACCGGCATTGGAGGCGGTGCGTAGTAGTACACGGGCGGCGGAGCCGGCACATACACCGGCTGCACATACGTCTGCACTACCGGTTGCGGCTGATATACCGGCGGAGCATAGGCTTGTTGCTGCGGCGCAGGCTGCTGATAGTCGGATGGCTGATACGCCGACGGCCGGTGCTGCAGCCTCGGGGTATCGTCTGGATATTGTTGCTGCGGCCGGTCCGGGATGCCAATGTCATCCATGAGCTTCAGCGTCAACCGCGTCTCCTCTTTCAGCGTTGGCCTGGGACCGCGCCGCGGCAGATTGAGCAGATCAATCGGCCACAGGATCGGAATCGACCACTCGACGATGTCACGCGTCGTGTGTCCCTTGCCGAGAATCCGCCCATAGCGATCTACGTTGAACCCGGGCACCGCGACCACCCTGGCTTCCACCGGAATCTCAGTGTCCGGTTCAATGACCATGTGATCGAATTTAAGCTCCATCCATCCCTTGCCGACAAAGTGGCCCGGATCCTTGTAGTCTTCGAATCTTCCTACCAGGTAGCTACCGTACGGCAAAGTAGAACGTCCATATAACTCGACGTGACTCACCTTACACATGACCGGGTCGCCGATATTATCGACCTTCGACGACACCTTGGGCTCAGCTAAGATACACGATACGAGAGAGCCGGCTGGGATTAGTTGCTCTGCTGCGAGCTTACCGACTGGAACTGCGAGCATCAGCAGCAGGAAAGTAGGCACTTTGCACTTCATACTGAGACCTCCGGGAAGTTTATTGCGCCGTTCCGCCTTGCCTGTCGACAAGCCGTTCTCAACCAAGCTACATCTCTGCCGCACCCGGGCCTGTGACCGGTAGGGCCACCATAATGAAGGGCATAGCGCCTGACGTCAAGATCATTTTTGGCACATACCCATCGATATACATGCCCGCAAAAATTCCTGCGCAACCCAGAAACTTATTTTTTTAAGCGGTGTTTAAAATCGCATCTCGCCATTGGCGAGTAACGTCGATAGTAACTCCCAGGCACTTCTCACGCTAAGTCGTAGCCATGCTCTGTCATGTACTCAGGACGGGCATAACTACTTCCCCCGCTTGTGGTCCTGTAGCTGCCGACTGGCGGCAGTTACGTTTTGAACTTATTGGTCTTGTTTCAGAACACGCGAGCGTTGGCGCAAAGCCGCGGCATCCCGGTAAGGACGCACGCCTCGTCTTCCACCAGTAGGGGCTCACCTGTGAGGAGGAAGCGGAATCTCTTTCACCGCTTCTCCCCATATCTTCTGCACGAACTGCGCCAGCGACTCCGGTGTAATCACGCCCAGCACCCGCTGGGTATCGCTCCGGCTCATCACCGGCAGCAGCCCGGGACTCTTCTCCATTCGTGCGATGACCACATCGAGCGAGTGGTCCGGATGCACGTGCGCATATTCCGCCTCCGCAATATCCCGCAGCAGCGCCTCCGCCTTACCGTCGTGCAGCTCCTTCTCCAGCCGCTCGCGCGTGATCAATCCCGCGATCTCTCCGTCATTCCCGACCAGCAGGCAGCGGGCCGGCGCTCGCGCAATCTCCTGCTCCGCGCTGCGGACCGTCGTATCCGGCGGAATCATCGTGAATTCCGAGGTCATCGCCTCGCTCGCGTGGTGGACGGAGGCCACAGCCACTGCACTCGGCAGATGCACATGGTCCTGCGCCAGCAGCGCGCGATACAGCGGAACCGGTTGGAACTGCCTCGAGATCGCGTAGCTGATCATATTCGCAACCATCAGAGGCACAAATACCTGGTAATCCTGCGTCAGCTCGAAAATCATGAACACCGACGTCATCGGCGCGCGGATAATCCCCGCAAAGACCGCGCCCATCCCCACCAGCGCATACGCTCCCGGATCGCCGGCAGGGAAGAGCGCCAGCTTGTGTACCAGCATGCCCACCGTGCCGCCCGCCATCGCTCCCAGGTACAGGCTCGGCGAGAAGATGCCGCCCGCATTGCCCGAGGAGTACGAAATAATTGTCGCCACCAGCTTCACCGCGCACAGCACCAGCATGGTCTTCAGCAGCAGCCCGCCATTCAGAGCCTGGTTCACAAATTCGTACCCCACGCCCATCACCTGCGGATAAAAGATTAGGATCGCGCCGATGAGCAGGCCGCCCGCCGCCGGCTGCAGCAGCCGGGTCCGCGCCGGAAGCCGCAGGCAAAATCCCCGCGCGTACAACATCCCCTTGCAGAAGGCCACCGACACCACGCCGCCCACCGTCCCCAGCAGCAGATACGCCAGCAGTTCCGCCGGACTCACCAGCTTGTATTGCGGAACATGAAAGATCGGGCTGTTGCCCAGTATCGATCGCTCCACAATCACCGCCGACACCGACGCCAGCACCGCCGATCCGATCAGCGGCGCATTCATGTCGCCGATAATCTCCTCCAGCGCAAACAGCACCGCTGCTACCGGAGTGTTGAAGGCTCCCGCCAACGCCGCTGCCGCCGCCACCGGAACCAGCGTCCGCGCGCGTTCCGGCGATAACCGGAACCACCGCGCGATCGTCGACGCCACTCCCGCCGCGATCTGCACCGACGGCCCCTCGCGCCCCATCGAATGCCCCGAGCCGATGCACATCACGCCGGTGATGAATTTTCCGAAGGCCACGCGCCCCGGCACATAGCCGTTCTGCAGATGATACGCCGCCTCCACCTGGGGCACGCCGCTGCCGCGCGCTTCCGGAAAATATTGCTTCAGCAGAAATCCCGCGATGAAGCTGACCACCGTCGGTACCACAATGTACCGCACTGCCGAAGGCGAAATGCCGAAGAGCAGATACGTCGTCCCCTTGATCGCCAGCGTGAACAGCACCGCTCCCAGCCCCGAGAGCACGCCGATCAGGACCACCAGCATCAGGAAAATCTGGTTCTCGCGCAGCCGCAGGTGCTGCGCCCACGACAGAGGCGAGACCTTCATCGTGTGCCTCCGTCCTGGCTGGCGATTGACTGCTCGGCCTGATCCTTGCCCGCCCGTGCCTCTCCATTGCGAGGATCCAGCCGCAACGCCTCGTCAAAATCGTCCAGCGCGTGCCGCGCATCGCCTTCCTCCAGAAACAGCTTCGCAGTCTGCACGTGAGCATCGGCGTTATCCGGCAGCTCGCTGTCCAGAACCAGCAGCTCCGACAGCGCCCTGGTCTCGTCATGCTGCGCAATCAGAAAATGGATTAGCTCCATACGCACGTCCCGGCGCCGCTGCGCGACACCCGGCCCGCTCCACATCCCATCCAGCGATCCGTGATAGTACCGCACCGCGTCTGCGATGTCTCCACGCTTCGCCGCCAGACGGGCCAGCCGCAGATTCACCTCGGCATTCGTCGGCTCCATTTCACGCAGCCTCTGCAGAGCCTGTTGTGCTTCGATCGTATGATTGCCTTGCGCCAGGGCATCCGCCAGCGCCAGCATATATGTCGGATTCTCGCGATCGATCCCCGTCGCCTTGCGCAGCGAATCGATTGCGCCGTTGGCCTTCCCGGCGCTCAGCTGCCGCTCGCCGTCCGCATACCAGTACGCCGCCACGCGGCTGTCAATCGCGGCCTGCCGCGCCGCCACCATCTTTGTAATGAGAAACAGGCCCACCGTGCATGCCGCCACCACCGCCAGCAGCAGCATGTCCCGGCGCAGAATGCGGGATGTCTCTTCCTCACTCACCTGCGCATCCGGAAATCTCCTGAATGCCGGGCGACGCTCCATTGCAGCCATCTCGAACCACGCTTCGCGGCAAGGCTGACCACAAATCCCGCCATGGTCATAATAGATGACGCCGCCTCGCCCGGCAGGTGCCGCTCCTCGCCCACACTGCCGTATACTTTCCGGGTTAAATTGAAAGGTCAGCGAATGTCTCTACTCAGGTGCCTGCTCTTGGCTGGACTCACTCTCGGATCAAATCTCCTCGCGCAACCCGCCGCCGGGCAGAAAGACGACTGGTGGAAGCACGCCGTCATCTATGAGATTTACCCGCGCAGCTTCCAGGACTCCAACGGCGACGGCATCGGCGACATCAACGGCATCACCTCGCGCCTCGACTACCTCCACGACCTCGGCATCGACGCCATCTGGATCACCCCCATGTATCCCTCGCCCGGCGTCGACTACGGATACGACATCTCCAACTACACCGCCATCGACCCCGAATACGGCTCCATGGGCGACTTCGACCACATGGTCGCCGAGGCCAAAAAACGCGGCATCCGCGTCATCATGGACTACGTCATCAATCACACCTCCGACCAGAGTCCGTGGTTCATCGAGTCGCGCTCCTCGCGCACCAATCCCAAGCGTGACTGGTACATCTGGCGCGACGGCAAGACTCCCGGGCCGCCGCCCGCCGGCCAGCCCCCCAATAACTGGCAGTCCTGGTTTGGACACTCCGCCTGGACCTACGACGAGCACACCGGCCAGTGGTATTACCACTACTTCTATAAGCAGCAGCCCGACCTCAACTGGCGCAATCCTGAGGTCGAGAAAGCCATGACCGGCGTCCTCACCTTCTGGATGGACAAGGGAGTCGACGGCTTCCGCATCGACGCCGTCTCCCGCCTCTTCGAAGATCCCAACCTCCACGACGATCCCTATCTGCCCGGATACAACGCCTACGGCGATCGCAACATCCAGCACCTTTACACCGACAACTTCCCTGAGGTAAACGAAGTCCTCCGCCGCCTGCGCAAAGTCGTCTCCGCATACCCCGGAGATCCCGTCCTCATTACCGAAGCCGACGAGCCCAACATCACCGAGCTCACCAAGCTCTACGGCAGCGGAGACGAAGTCCAGCTCCCCATGGACTTCCAGATCGCCGACCTCAACAAGCTCTCCGCGCCCGACTTCCGCAACCTCTTCGACCAGGTCGAGAACAATTCCGCCCACGGACAGCCCGAGTACTTCTTCAGCAATCACGATCAGCCACGCCAGTGGGACCGCTACGGAGACGGCGTCCACAACGACGAAATCGCGAAGCTCATGGCCGCGCTCCTGCTCACCACCCGCGGAACCCCGCAGATGTACTACGGCGAAGAAATCGGCATGCGCACCACCGACCCCGCCCGCATCGAAGACGTCCACGATCCCATCGGCAAGCTCGGCTGGCCCAAAGAAAAAGGCCGCGACGGCGAGCGCACGCCCATGCAGTGGGACACAGCCGCCCACGCCGGCTTCACCACCGCCGCCAAACCCTGGCTGCCCATCCCGCCGTCTTTTACTACCTATAACGTGGAGACCGAGAAGAAGGACCCTAACTCCATCTTCAACGCCTATAGGACACTCTTAGCCCTGCGTAAGTCAGAGCCCGCCCTCAGCGACGGAGACTACACCCCCATCGACAAAGACAACCCGTATGTTTTCTCATTCCTCCGCCGCGCCAAAGGATCAACGGTGCTCGTATCTCTGAACATGAGCTCCGAGCCGCGAGTTATATCCTTGAACTTATCCGGCACAGGAGTGAAGGGAAGTACAGGCATCCCTCTCTACACCTCACCCCATTCTGAAGACGAAGCCATCCCCCTCGACAAAATCCAACTCGCCCCGTTCGGCGTGCTGGTGGCCAAGGTGCAGTAATACTGCTCTGAGTAATCCCGCGCGACGTCATAACATCCGCCAGCCGGGTGCCCCACATCTCGATTTTGAGATGTGGGATAAGATCATCTCGTAACCAGCGGGCTGATGTGGTCAATAAAACGTAACGATTCGGCCATCTGGCATGAAGATTCCTCCATTCGGAAACTTCAGCTTTCCATCTACCAGCTTCGCTTTTGATCTATTAGCGGCAAAATATTGCTTTGCAGCGGCGGTCATCGTTGCAATGTCGCCAAATTGGCTCCGTGCTTCCCAAAGTGATAGGCGAGATTGCAGGTTAGTTCGTCAAACGATCCTTGGGTAGTCTCAATCGGCGTGAATGTTCCTTCGTACCAGTTTTTGCGTATCTCAGGGGTGAGGGCCTTTCGCATTGCGATAAGAGCCAAGAGGCTCTTACCTCTATTTACGTCATTCATGTATTCCGCAAACGCGTGCCTGTCTTGTGGGGATTCCCCGCGATAGGGCATTTGCTCCATGATCTTGTTAGCCACAATGGACCTCATTTCCCGCCCAGCAGCATCGCAGAAATACATCGTAAACGGACGTAGCCGGGACTGCGGCAGCCTGCCGACACGCACCAAATCTGACAACTCCCCTACAACTCCGTGACACAAGCACTCATTTCGTCTGATCAACTGGGTATACCTGGTAAAGACCCAGAGACTCAGTCTCCGGATCGGAAATGTGAGGAGTGGATATGGATGCTGCGGAATTGATCGATCCCCGACCTAACGATGACGCTCCGCTTGCTTTCTGGCACGACAGGCTCGTGCTGAGCGTGCATCACGACGGAGCGGGCGCGATGCCCATAGAGTCCAAAATCATCACCGGCCGCCTCCTTCGTGCCATCATGTTTCGTTTGCGGGTCAGCCCTCCTTCACCCATGAATCCGGGCACAGAGGATTGGCTCGCGATCAACTGAGTCAGCGCCCCTTCCCAAGGTCGCTCCGGACCTTTCGCTGCGACGACTCTGCATCTCAAGCGCCACCACCGCCGCTGCTAATGCCGTATATCGAGTCACATATCCTCCGGCCACGCATCAGAGCTAGGCTTAGCGTCTGTCTTGAACGCCAGATCATCTTGAATTGAATCTCTCGTCAATTCCCCTACACCGCCTTTGCCGTAATCACCTCGACCTCAAGAAGAATCTCCGGCCAGATGCGTTGCCGAATCACCAGAAGCATAAACGCCGGCCGCGCATCGCCCGGGAACTTATACCCGGGGTCTATGTCCAGCGGAGATTCGTATAATTCCCGCGCTAAATCCCTGATTCGAGCATTTACCCTGCCTAATCCAACTGGGTAATTGTCATCCTCTGGACACGCGTACAGCATGTTACACGCAAGCGTCTGACAGCTTTCCAGGCTCAGATAACAACCATTCGATTTTGCCTGAATCGAGGAGGAAGATCCCCATGTTTCTCCGCACCAGGATGCTCCTGTTTCTCACTGCGGTGTGCGCGTTGATGGCGATACCCGCGAGCGCACAAAAGTCCGCAACCGTAAACATTGTTCTCACCCAGGTATGGACTGATACGGGGCTGCAGGTTAGTTCCGGTGACATGATCACAATCACAGCGAGCGGCACCCTGGATTGGTATACAGGAGGTTGCCCGGTAGCCGGCACGTGCAATACGACACCTAGTGGTGACCCTTACAGTAGCTGCCAGGGCCTTTCGGGCTTCCCAGCCCCGGGACTGGCCTGCTGGTCGCTTATTGGAAAAATCGGCCAGAATGGTACGCCATTTCAGGTAGGTACATCACTTACGAATTTCACCGCTCCCGCTTCGGGCGAGTTATTTCTTGGCGTCAACGACAACTATCTGCCTGACAATACCGGGAGTTGGATCGCCAAGGTTGTAGTGACTGGCGCCGACGTTTACGAACTCAACTACTTCTCGAACAACGCTGCTCCGGCTCCCGATGCCACGCTCCGAATCGACAATCCCGGTCTGACATACGGAACGCTCTGCGCCATGATTTATGTCTTCGACGCGGATCAGCAGCTGACCGAATGTTGCGGATGCACTGAGACACACAATGGCCTGCGTACGCTATCGGTTCGCAGTAATCTGACCTCGAACCCGCTTACCGGCGTCGTCTCGAAGAACGGGGTGATCAAGATTGTCTCGACGGCCTTCAACGGTGCCTGCAATCCTGCCTCGAGCTTTTCTCCCACACCGAACCTGCGTGCCTGGGTGACGCACATCGGGAATTCGGTCGGATCGGCATATCCCATCACCGAAACCGAGTCATCAAATTCAACCCTCGGCGCCACCGAGCTCTCGAATCTGCAGGCGCAATGCTCGTTCATTACCGTCCTCGGAAGCGGCCAGGGCGTTTGCACCTGCGGCAGCGGCGACTAACGCGACCCTGGCATCAGCAAGAAAGCCCGGCTGGAACTCCAGTAGGGCTTATCATTTAGGCTTTTTCGTTGTGAAGCATCTGCCCCGGCTACACGGGGATGGCGAGCCTTCCTGCTTGCAAGCCTGCCGGCAGCGGAGCATGATGAGTAGCTGAAGCATCAACCTCCGCGGCAATCAGGCCGCCTCGCGGCAACATAGTTTATGATGTGGCACGTTTCCGAGCTTGGCATCAAAGATGAAAGAGGTGTCACCATGTCCGATATCAAGAAAGACGCAACAACGTCACCGCAAACGCCAGCCAGCAAACCGCCCTCTGATCAGGCTGCAAGCTCGAAGGAGCTGGACGAAATCGCCGATGAGATGGCGGGTGAAGCGGAGAAAACCGAGCACCGCTTCGACGAAGGCCACAATATTTTTACAAAGTGAGAGGCAGTAGGATTTTAGATCCCGGGACCTGAGCCTCACTCAGGCTGCTCTGGCGTGATTGGGGGCTGGATCATTATCCAGGCTCGAACGTCTCCCTGGCTGACCACCTTTATACGTGGTCGCTTCAAACAATTAGGAGAAAAGTGCCCTGAAGCGTATGCTCACACGCAGGAGCGCACTTCATTCCTCCTGGTGTGTGTGGGACCTTCCACTGCATTCGCGCAGCGGATGCATGCCTCACTCCGGTGAACTGCCTGGGTACGTGCAGTCAGCGGACCTCTATGACAGCTCCGTCTAACTGGAAAGTGAGGCAATATGCGTTCTGAGTTGGTCTACTCCGCGGTGCTCCGCGTAGAAAATCGTTTTCTCCTGGCATCTACCGCGATCGTCGCGGTTCGCCGGCTTCATGTGGATGCAACGCGAACTGAAGATACCATCAACCGAGTGCTGATCGAATTTGCGGATAGCCCCAACGTCGTCGGCACGCTCCCGGATGTGGCCCCGCCTCCGGCAATTGACGCGTTGATCATGTCCGCTGCATAACGATCGACGCTGGACCTCGAGGGCTTCCCCCCGCCCATCGATGAATCTTGCCCGCGTATGGGCGCTCCAGCCATCAACGGTCTACACTGGTAGAGATCGAAGAATCCGATCTGGACTTTCTTGCTTGTCCTCAGTACCGCTACTTGCAACCAAATTCCAAATTGTATTCGGCGGTACATTACTGAAAGAGGAACAGGTCAAATGGAACAGGGAACAGTGAAGTGGTTCAACGATGCGAAGGGATTCGGCTTTTTGAGCCGCCAAAATGGCGAAGATGTCTTCGTTCATTTCTCGGCGATCAAGACCAACGGCTTCCGGAGCCTGCAGGAAGGCCAGGCAGTGACCTTCAATGTCGTCAAGGGTCCGAAGGGTTTCCAGGCCGAAGACGTACAGGTCGTCTAACGCGAATGGATACGTCGAGGGGCGGTCATCCCGACCGCCCTGTCATCCCTTCGTGAATGTCTCTGTATGTAACTTAACCAGCCATTTGTTGCCTCGCTTGACCCACACCGTAGACGTCAATGTTTCTCCCGCCATGCTGTGCCCGTCGGCCGTCCCTGCGAAATGGACCCGGGCAACAATCAGAGCTGAAGACGGCGACAGCATCCTGACCTGGGAGTCTTGAATCTTGAACGATGAAAAGGTCAGATGCGTGAGTTGGGCGACATTCTCCGCCTTTGTCATGAGCTCGCCATTCGCTTCGATGCACAGATAATCCGGCGTCACAAGCTCTGCGAATGCTGTCGTGTCGGGATGGGCTCCTAAAAACGTCTGCCATACCTTCGTTTCGTTGGCGAGAATATCTGCATTGAGGTCTTGAGCCTGCATTACAGAAGGTAGCAGCAGGGAAGAGAGCGCGGCGAGAAGGACTGGCTTCAATAGCATCACAAGGTCTCCAAACGGTATGTTTCCGGGCATTGCCCATTTAGGAAACACGGCACGTTCCGGATTATTCCCACATCGCTGACCCCAGCCCGGAATGGCGCCGCCGCTATGATGGTTGCGGAGAAAAGCCCGCTGCCCATGCCCACCGCAACCGTTCGAAAGTCGCTCGCACTTGCCGCTCTCCTCGCCGCCGCCTTCATCGCATTTCCGCAGATTGCCGCTTCAAAGCCCGGCCTCAACACCTCCCCGATCGAATCAAGGACCGGATCGAAGACCGAATCAAGGATCGGAAACTGGATCGGATCCTGGGCCGCATCCCAGCAAATTCCCGAGCCTCAAAACTCCCTCCCGCCCGAAAGCTTTCAGAACGCCGCCCTCCGCCAGATCGTGCATCTTTCCGCAGGCGGACCCGCCATTCGCGTGCGCGTCTCCAACGCCTTCGGCACAGCGCCGCTGCATCTCCTTGCCGTGCACGTTGCCCGGCCGCTCTCACCGGCCGCCAGCCGCATCGACCCCGCCTCCGACCACGCCCTCACCTTCGACGGGCGCGCCGCCGTCCTGATACCCCCCGGCGCCGAGTACACCTCCGACCCGCTCGACTACCCCGTCGCCCCGCTCTCCGACCTCGCCATCACCATGCAGATCGAGGCCGTCCCCGGACAGGAGACCGGCCACCCCGGCTCCCGTTCCACCTCCTACCTCGCCTCTGACGTTTCCGTCTCCGCGCCCGAATTTCCAACACCCGCGTCCCTCAACGTCGATCACTGGTACTTTCTCTCCGGCGTCGATGTTTCCTCTCCCGCCGGAGCCTCATCCATCGTCGCCCTTGGTGACTCCATCACCGACGGCCACGGCGTAACCACCAACGGCAACGACCGCTGGCCAGATCTCCTCGCCCAGCGTCTTCAACACTCTGCCGGCACTCAGGAAGTTGCCGTCCTCAACGAAGGCACCGGCGGAAACCGCGTCCTGCTCGACGGTCTCGGCCCGAACGCTCTCGCCCGTTTCGACCGCGACGTCCTCGGGCAAAACGGCGTCCGCTATCTCATCGTGCTCGAAGGCATCAACGATATCGGCACTCTCACCCGCACCGCAGCCGCGACAGAAGGGCAGCACCAGGAGCTTGTTCGCCGTCTTATTGGCGCATACGGCCAGATCATCCTGCGCGCCCACGTCCACGGCATCAAGGTGATTGGTGCTACCATCATGCCCTTCATGGGGAGCGACTACTATCACCCCAACCAGGCCAACGAATCCGATCGGCAGGCAATCAATGCCTGGATCCGCGCCCCCGGACACTTCGATGCAGTCGTCGATTTCGACAAGGTTACCGCCGATCCCGCGCACCCCGGACGGCTCAACCCCGAATACGACTGTGGAGATCACATGCATCCATCTCCGGCGGGTTATCGCGCCATGGCAGGCGCCATTCCGCTGGCTCTTTTTGAGAAGTAGCGCCGACCAGGCAGCAGGGAAGCTGCAGCAGGGAAGTCGCAGCAGGGAAGTCGCAGAGCCGTGAAGTGAGGAGCTTACCGTTCCGTCGGAAAGGGCATCAGCGCTCTCCGCCCTGACACGGACGCCGCCTCTGGCTGCACCGGACTCGCCACCGAATATTCCCGGATCGCGTTCCGCCCGCATGCCTTCGCATCCTGCAGAGCGCGCTCCACCTCGCGCAGCACCACCAGCGGCGACCGGCCTTTGCTCTGCGCTATGCCGATGCTTGCCGTCAGCGTGATCATGTCCCGCCCGGCCATGAACGGCTTTTGCAGAACCGTCTCCTTGAGACGCGTTGCCATCATTTGTGCCTGATCGGAGGTACATCCCGGCAGAGCAATCAGAAACTCATCCTCGCCGCATCGCCCAATCAGGTCGTAACTGCGCAGAAATCTCCGGAAGCGGTTGGCCAGTTCCTGCAGGATCTTGTCGCCAGTTTCGTACCCATATTCAAAATTCACGTTGCCGAAGCGGTCCAGATCGAGCAGCAACAGAGTCAGGGGCGTCCGCATCCGTTGTACCCGGTCCGTCTCCGGGAAGAGCAGGCTCAGCAGTGACTCGCGATTCCATAATCCCGTCAGGCTGTCATGCGAGGCGTGAAACCTCACCGCCTTGGTCTGTTCTTCCAGGTCGTTGCGTAGCGCTTGCACCCGCTCCGCCACCCTTAACCGGACCCGCAGATCGAGGAGATCCACCGGCTTGAGCAGCAGATCGTCGACCCCCGCCTCCGTCGCGCTGGCTACCGTTTCCAGATTGACCCCCTCGCTCATCAGCATCGTCCACGCCGGATTCTTCCTCGCTCGCCGCCGGACCTCCGCCACCAGCTCGGCACCACCCATCGACGGCAGTACCGCGTCAATCAGCGCAATACCCGGGGGAGTCTGTCCCGTGAGCACTCTGCCCGCCTCCACGCCGTCAGCGACAACCTGAACGGGATAGCGCCAGTCCTGCAATATGTCCTTCAATCCGGGTGTGGTCTTTTCATCTGCGGATACAATCAAGATGCGGGTGCCGCTGGGCAAGGGAAGTGTCATCTTAGGGCTCTCAAATCTGTACAAGCCCTATATCGGTTGAAGATGAGTGAAGTCTTAATGAAAAATAACTTGAAATAATTTGACAGTTATGCAACTTCGGTGCACACTTCAGTCATCTCAGTAACTGGATCTGACTGCGCCTTTATCGATTGTGCATAACTTGCCTTGACGTTCAGCATCTAATCACTGAGAATTCCTCTCGGTCGCAGTCTAACTCCAAAGGAGTGTCCTCCGATGCTTCCCGCGATCACTACCACACACGCCATCCCCAGGCAGACCCTCACTGCTGTGGCGATTCGCACGATGATTGTCTCCTGCCCGCATTGCTTTGAGACTCTGGGCACCGCCTCCAATCTCTCGGAGCGCAGGTCCATCGAGCTCAAACACAAATGCGGCGAAAAGCGGCTAGCCGAACAGCCTGCAATTGCAGTCCCGTTCAGTTGACCCAATTTGTCATTAGCTGAAAAGAGTCACGATCGGCACAATACTCAACTATCACTTGAGGTATTGCGTGTAACTTATTGCGATAACGAGTGTTTATCTTCCAGACAAAACACCGGGGACTGCCGCTCTAGCCCCGCGTTTCCGGTTAAATTCCTATTGATTTGTGGAGAATAAATCCCTATAATGGAAGAGTTTGTGACTTCTCAGGAAGCTTTGCGTATATGCATGCGAAGCTTTCTGGACTTCTGTACGTCACCTTATTGCTAGAGGATATAGAGAGATGGCAAAACGTCGTGGCAATCCAAATTGGGGTAAGCCGGAACCGATCGGTCCGGTCGTTCCCACCGTGACTTCATTCGAACAGGTGGTAAAGGAATTCAAGCTCACCCCTGACCAGTACATCCGTTCCACACGCCTGCGTGAATGGGCTCGCCGGAACCGCAACTCGAAGTACATCCCTGAGGCGCTGCTGGAAGCGTGGGGCTTCGAGATCGAGTCCACTTTGTAGGTCCGGGATATCGAGATACTTGGAACGCCGCCTGCGGGCGGCGTTCTTGCGTTTGGCCGCCAACTGCACATAAAAAGGGAGGGCTTGAACCTTCCCCTTAGTTTTTCTCCCGGCAGCCCATCGCGCCTTGCCACAATAGACCGACAAGACAAGGCAACCAGGCAATGGGGGTATATCCCCTGATGCCTTCAATTGTTACAACAGGTGCTGCCCGTTATTCGTTGAATTAAAACACCTTATCCGCCGTACGGGTGAACGTCGGGAACAGGTCCGCTGCACCCTCTTGATTGTATCGCCGGAGATAAAAACCCCCCGGTGACTTGCCGAGGGGCTTTCTATTTTGAGGATTGGCTTTGCTACTTGACGAGGAGTGAGAACTCGAAGACCGCCAGGGCCAGCAGGAGAAACCCGGAGTTGGCCCACATGTGTGTTCTCATGGTCGCGTTGAGTGTGAGTGTGACCACCTGATCACCCGCCTCGGCCTTGGGGTACGCAATCTGGTAGATCTTCCACACCCGCCAGAGCTCCACGGTGATCATCAGCAGGAAGACAGCGATCCCTACCACCGTTACCGATCGGTCCCGCGGGTATGGCCAGGCTACGCGCGCCAGGATCCCAACACCCGATACTCCTACGAGGCTGGAGATGACTGCTGAGTGGAACTGCTTCGGCCCTTTTCGTCGTTGGATTTTGAACGAGACCTGTGACATGTTTCTTCCTCTTGGTGGCGATCCTGGCACTGGAATGCAGCGATCATCGAGTATAAGGCTGCCATCAGATTCATCATGTCGTCAAAACCGAGGGCGAACCCGAAACCCCTTGACTCAGGGGTTTTCTAGGCACTCGTTACGTCTGATAACGTATATTCTGTTAACTAACGGTTGCCGCTTCACTCCCGCCACGACCCCTTCCGCCCGTCGTTTACACTACCAGAGAACCCTCTTCCCCCATGCACATCCATCAGGCCGCAAGCGGCGTCTTCCATCATTTTGAGCTCGCCCGGCAACTCGATGCTCAAGGACACGCCGGAACGATTTTCACCACCTTCCCGTGGCGACGCGTTCAGCGCGAGGGATTGTCGAAAGATCGTGTTCGCACCTTTCCCTGGATACATACCCCGCAGCTTCTGCTCAACCGCCAGCTGCATATTCCACATAGCTGGAACCGCCGCATCAGCCGTGTTGTCTTCGAGACCTTCGACTCCTGGATTTCCAGCAACCTCACTGCCTGCGATGCCTACGTTGCCTTATCCGGCTCTGGACTGAAAAGCGGCAGACGGGCTCAGGAGCTCGGTGCCCGTTACGTCTGCGACCGGGGCTCATCGCACATCCGCTACCAGCACGAGGTGGTGAGCGAGGAGATGCGGCACTGGGGCCTTGAAGTCCGTGGCGTCGCACCTGGCATGATTGACCGTGAGGAAGCGGAATACGAGCAGGCCGATGCCGTCACCGTCCCCTCCGAATTCGCCTACCGCTCCTTCCTTGCTGAAGGATTCCCCGAGGCGAAGCTCAGGCGAATACCGTTAGGGGTACGCCTGGAGCTCTTCAAGCCGGAGGGCGAACCATCCCCGGAAACCTTCGACGTCCTTTTTGTCGGAGCGGTAACCGTTCGCAAAGGTATCCCCTACCTGATCCAGGCTTTCCAGAAGCTGCGCCATCCCCGTAAGCGCCTGCGCATCGTCGGTTCGGTTCCCGCCGACATGCGTCCGGTCCTCGCCCGTTTTGATCTCAGCAACATCGAGCTGGCAGGCCCCGTCCCGCAAAGCCAGGTGCGCAGTTACATGAGCACCAGCCACGTCATGGTCCTGCCGTCTGTCGAGGACGGCTGGGGGATGGTGATGGGCCAGGCCATGGCCTGCGGATGCCCGGTCATCAGCTCCGACCACACCGGAGGGCCGGACCTTTACACCCACGGCGTGGAGGGCTTCATCGTGCCCATCCGTTCCGCCGATGCCATCGCCGAAGGCCTCGAGCGGCTGGCTGACGACCCATCCCTGCGCCGCTCCATGAGCGAAGCCGCTTTGCAGCGTGTCAAGAGCCTCGGCGGATGGGCAGACTACGGCGCCCAGTATGCCGCCTTTCTCAAGCAGCTGACCGCCCGCGATAAAGTTGTCGTCGCCTGACCTAACGTATGATGCGTAGCTTTTCCAGCGTACTGACGCTTCCCTGGACGACTGCCTTCCCCAGTCGGAAGGCGGGGTTTGCGTGCTTGATCAGGAATGGCTTTGCCGGCATCAGGAACGCGGCGATCCTGTAACGCAACCGCGTCTTGCGAAAGCTCTCATCGGCCGCGGCAACGTTGCTGAACGTCTTGAATTGGTAGTTGGGAAAGAGGCCGGTAAGAAATTCCGTCTGCTGTTTCCAGCGCTGGTTATAGTCCATCTCGCACTTTTCCATGTCGCGGTCCTCGATATACGGCCCGAGTGCATCGATCGAAGCCCGTGACTGGATATGCGGCTGGTCGGAATACAGGAAATGCTCCTTCGGGTTATCCGGATTTACCCACGGACGGGGAGTCACAAAACACGGCTCGGGACTTCCCTTCAGCGGCTGCGTCGGATCCGGCGGATGCCTGTCACCGGCAAAGTTGAGGAAGCCCAGCTTCGGATTCGCTTCGAAGACCAGCACCGAATTGGTCAGATACTCCTTTGGCCCTCTGCACTCCCAATCATCCTGAATCATCAGGATGTACTTCCCTTTGCAATGCCTGATTCCGTTGTTGTTGTTCGCCCCCAGGCCGCGATTTTTGGGTAGCAGCGCGAACACATCCGCGGGCAGGGTTCGAATCTGCGCTTGAATCTCCGCTCCGCTGCCATCATCGGCAATCACCACTTCCAGTCGCGGATAGCTGGTATTCCGCAGGAAGCTTTCCAATGTAGTCTTGAGCCGGTCGAAGCGCTTATAGGTAATGAAGAGAGCCGAGACCAGCGGCCATTCATAGTCACTCATATCTGTCGTTCCAGGCATATCAGTTAGCCACGCCATCCGCGGCTGCTCTTTCTGTAACTCGGGGTGAACGCTTGCGGAAGCGCGATAGCGCGCTGTTGGCAAATCGCCGCGCGTCGTTGTGGTCATGATCGGTCATCATGAAGAACCATGCCAGCGCGGCGTAAACCACGGCGAACGTCCCCAGCTCCGCGAGCAGGGGGAAGAAATGCCGCCGCGCAATGACGACGTGTGCATGCACCAGTAGCCCGGCTGCCGACGCTGCCGCCAGCGGCACGATCGACCGCAGTACTGCATTGGCAAGCAGCCCGGTGATATTGACCGAGAGATATTGGCTGATCTTCCGGATCAGAATTACGAGTTGTGGGAGAAGCACAATCACCAGCGCCAGCGTGATCCCTCCCAGTCCCAGTTCGCGTCCCAGCAGGAACGCCAGTCCAAAATTGGCAATGCCCTGCAGGAAGGCTGTGATCGACAGCAGCCGCACCCAGCCGAAGATGAACGAGAACAGGATCACCAGCCGCTGAATCGCGTTCACCACGCAGAAGGCCGCCAGCGATGCCGTCAGCAGCGTGCCCGCATACTGCTGCGCGCCGACCCACGTAATGACCAGATCCTTGTTAAAGATCAGCACGCCCACAGCGAGCGGCAGATTGAAAAGCAGCAGCAGCCGGCACAGGCGCATGAACGCATGCCGCACCTTTTCCAGTTCTCCCCGTCCATAAAGTTCATTTACCGCCGGAGTAGCCGCCTCCGTCATGCGATAAATCATGTTGTAGATTGTGGTCGTCGGCATCTGCGTCGTGTAGAAGCTGCTTGCCGCCGCCGCTCCGCTCGTCAAGCCGGCGACCATGTTGCCGGAGCTGAAGAAGAGCATGTTTCCCGCATTCAGAAACGCCGTGTGCCCACCAAACCCGATCATCTCCCGTAACAGCGCTTTGTTGGGGATACCCCACCCGGCTCTGAACCCTGGATTCATCTTGCGAAAGCGGGAGCGGTAAAGCAGGCTGCCGATTCCCTCTGCGACCGTCCCCGCAAGCATCAGGCCGAAGAGTCCCGTGCCGGCGAGCACAAAGGTCAGTGAGGCAACAGTGCGCAGCACCCCGGCCAGAGCTCCAATAAGATTGGTCGCGGCGATGTCCTGCGTCGCAATGGAAGCTGCCGAGTAGGCGGCCAGCGGTGTACGGACGACCGCCCAGATGGCAATGACGTAGAGAGCGTGTCTGGCTTCAATCGCAATGGCCGGGCTGAGATGGAACAGATGGCCAACAAAAAAGCTGAAGATAAAAACCAGGGTTGCGAATGCGCTGTAAGTTACCAGCAGCATCGTACGCGCTGTTATAAAGACATTGCGAAACTGTTCGCCGTTGTCGTTGAGTCCGTTTGCCTGAGCGAGAAAGCGCTCTAGCGACCACGAACCGGCGATGTCTACCAGGGACAGAAAGCCGATCGTCTGCATGATCGCCGCATATGCGCCCAGCGTCTCCCGCCCCGCAACTTTTAGGACGATCGGAGCCAGAAGGATCTGTACCAGGATCTGCGTGCAGTATTGGACGATAGAGGCGGCGAACCCCTTGGCTGCTCTTGCGCTGCGGCTCATTCGTAACCGAACTCCGTAGGTTTATCGATGTCTGTAGCTAGGCAATCGAGCCGCTTTCGGACGAGCGGCCATCGTATCGGATTGCGTTTCACGTGCGGTGCACATGATTGAATCCACAGTGTAGGTGCTGGCAAGACGACTTGATCCTATTATAAGCGACAGCCTGCCTCGATATCGTCGCCCTGTCTCGCAATTGCTTCCATCGCAGCAGTTATGAGACTCTCGATGTAGCTTCTTGTCCTTTGTCTTACTGACACACATGGGCAGGTGAATCGCACAGGTTTGACGCAATCATCTTCCAAACCCGGCAGCGAATCTTGATACGTAAAATATAAGGAGCGGCATGGCGACCGGCGAGCCTCGCTACAACGAACTCGACTCTCTTCGCGGACTGGCAGCTGCAACAGTCGTCTTTGGCCACCTTGAGGCTCTGGTATTCGGCGCGCCCTCGATCCCGGGTTCCGGCTGGGTTCACTGGCAGCACATTCTTCAGATCGCGAACCGCACACCGCTCACTGTCTTTATGAGCGGAGGCGCCGCCGTCCGCTTCTTCTTTGTGCTGAGTGGATTCGTCCTGATGCTCCCTTATCTCCGTCACAAGGAGAACCCGTACGCGCCCTATATCGTAAAGCGCATCTGCCGTATCTACCTTCCCTATCTCGCTGCCGTTTTCCTCGCGGTCTTCGGAAATATCTTCCTCGGCGGCCATCCTCTTCCCGGATTCACAGGCGCTCCCAGCGAAACCTGGGCTGAACCTGTATCCGCCAAAATCGTGTTGCAGCACGTTCTCATGCTCGGCATATTTCCCACCGCACGTTTTAATACCGTGCTCTGGTCGCTCGTGCAGGAGATGCGCATCTCGATCTATTACCCGCTGATCGCCCTTGCCATCATCAAGCTCAGCGGCCGCGCCCTGCTCGCTCTCGTCATCGCGCTGGAAGCATTCGTCGCCCTGCTGCCCTTCTGTTTTCCGCACACCGATATGGGATTGGCCAGCTTTCCCGCCATGCTGCATTGGTCCAGCATGTTCATCCTCGGCGCATACCTCGCCGCACGGCGCGAGCAGGTTCGCACCTGGATGGCGTCGCACCGCCCCTGGCAAAAGGCGTCGATCGCGATCGTCACATTTCTCTTCTATTCCATGGGTGTAAAGACCGTCTGGGGCGCCCAGTTTCAGACACATGTCTCGGCGCACATCATCGCCCGTTGGGGCCATCCAGACTTTATCGAATATGTGCAGACCTGGCTCGGCGACTGGATTTCCGCATTTAGCGCCGCCATCGCCGTCTGCTACGCGCTGACTGACCGCCGCACGAAGGTTGTGCTCAATCACACGCTCGTGCTCTGGACAGGCCGCGCGTCATACAGCCTCTACCTGGTCCACGGCACTGTATTGTTCGCCCTGGCGTATCTTCTCATCGGCACCAGCCATCTCTACCTGCTTGCGCCTCTTTATTTCCTGCTGACCATCGTTGTCACCGCGATCTTCCATTGGGTCGTGGAAGTTCCGACAATGAACCTGGGCAGAAGTCTGGCTCGCAGGATGCTGCAATCGCGAACCATCGCGCCCGAGGCGAAGCCGGAAACGCAGCCGACCGTCGCCAGCTGACGGTCTACATCTTGTAGCGGCCGAGATCCTCGTCGTTCAGGCTCTCCAGCCACTTGCGAACATCCTGCGATGACGCTTCGGGATTCGGCAGCACCTTCGCTGCCCGCAGCACATCCTCGTCGACAAAGATCGGGCAGTCGGTCCTTAGCGCCAGGGCCAGCGCATCGGATGGACGCGAATCCAGAGCCACAACCTCGCCGTTCTGTTCCATCCAGATCACCGCATAGAAGGTGTCATCCTTTAGTTCCGTCACTACCACCCTCTGCACCTGGGCATTCAAGCCATGAATGAGGTTCTTCAACAGGTCATGCACCAGCGGGCGCGGCGTCTGCGATTTCTCTACCTCGAGAGCAATCGCATTCGCCTCGTAGAGCCCCACCCAGATCGGCAGCAGCGCCTCGCTCTGCGGGTCCTTCAGCAGAACAATCGGCATATTTGTCGAGGGATCAACCATGAGACCGCGAATTTTCATTTCGATTTCCATCGGTGACCTCTCTTTAAACCGCCTCGCCGACCAGGCTGTTGGGAAAACTCTGCGTGACGCGCACAGGGAGATAAGATCCCTGTGCAGGAAATATTGGCTGCTTAGTCGTGAAATTCAGCGTCTTGTTCTGCGAAGTGCGGCCGATAATCTGCCCACGCGCGGTGTTATAACTCTCAACCATTACTTCAATTACTTCGCCGATGTGCTTGGCGTAATTAACCCTTTGCGTCTCGCGCTGGCGATCAAGCAGGATTTGAAGCCGGAGTGACTTCTCCTCTTCCGGAATCGAATCCGGCATACCCAGCGCCGGCGTATTCGGCCGCGGCGAATACTTAAACCCGAAAACTCCGTCGTACTGAACCTTCGCCAGCAGATCGATTGTCTGCTCGAAGTCAGCCGGAGTCTCTCCCGGAAACCCGACGATAATATCCGTGGTCATGCTGATCTGCCGTTTCGCCGCCTTGATCCACGAGACGCGCTCCAGGTACTGCTCGCTCGTATATTCCCGCTGCATCAGGTGCAGCACGCGCGAAGACCCGCTCTGCACCGGCAGGTGCACGTGATCGCAGAGCGACGGAACCGCATCGATCGCCTCGACAATATCCCGGGTGAAATCCCGCGGGTGCGAAGTCGTGAACCGCACGCGCCGCATCCCCGGAAGCTCGCCGACCGCGGCCAGCAGCTCGGCAAAGCTTTTCTTCCCTTCCGGGTCCCGGTACGAATTCACATTCTGCCCGAGAAACTGGACCTCCGTGTAGCCCGCATCCGCCATGCGCCGCGCTTCCGCCAGAACCGAAGTGGATGTCCGGCTGCGCTCCTTCCCGCGCGTATACGGAACCACGCAGTAAGCGCAGAATTTGTCGCAGCCTTCGATGATCGTGATATATCCCCGGTGCGGATTGGACCGCGCCGTAAACTCCGTCTCGAAGGTCTCCTCGGTCTGCCGGTCATCCAGCCCGGTAATGCGTTTCGCTCCCTGCTCCAGCTGCACCAGCATCTCCGGCAGCCGGTTGTAAGAGGCCGAGCCCGACACAATCGACACATAGGGCGCGCGCTCGAAAATCCGCTCGCCTTCCTGTTGGGCGACGCAGCCGAGCACCGCAAAACGCTTGCCCTGCCGGTGCAGCTTCTTGTAGTCATTCAGGCGGTTGAAGACCTTCTGCTCCGCCTTATCCCGGATCGAGCACGTGTTGTAGAGAATCAGGTCCGCGTCCTCTTCCGTTTCCACGCGCGTATAACCCTGGTGCTCGAGCGTCCCGATCACCTTTTCCGAGTCGTGGACATTCATCTGGCAGCCGAACGTCTCGATATAGAAAGTCCGCGAACCCGCAGCCTGCTGCTCTTCCTCAGTCGCCGCGTCCGGAGTTAGAAAAGTCGCCATATTCAAGCCTAAGTATACCGCCATCAATAAAGCGGAAGCCGCCGCGCACCCGTCAAGGTACAGTGTCTTCATGGACCTTCCCGGCCTCGTTCTTCCCTCGCTCGACGAACTCCGCCGCGCAACCGGGCTCATCCGCACCGTCATGCCGCCCACCCCGACCTACACTTGGCCGCTGCTCAACGCGCGCGCCGGCGCCGAGCTCTGGATCAAGCACGAGAATCACTCCCCCGTCGGCGCATTCAAGCTGCGCGGAGCCACTGTCTACATGGACTGGCTCGCGCACCAGCACCCCGGCACCACCGGAGTCGTCGCCGCCACCCGTGGCAATCATGGCCAGGGCGTAGCCCTCGCCGCCCGCAGCCGCGGATGGACCGCCGCCATCGTCGTCCCCTACGGCAACAGCCGCGAGAAGAATCGCGCCATGCAGGCCCTCGGCGCCGAGCTCATCGAGCACGGAGACGACTTCCAGGCCGCCAACGAATACGCAACCGAACTCGCAGCCGAGCGCGGACTGCACAAGGTAGCCTCCTTCGATCGCCTCCTCGTCGTCGGCACCGGCACCTATGCCCTCGAGATGTTCGAATCCGCGCCTGAGCTCGACGCCGTGTATGTCCCCATCGGCCTCGGCTCATCGATCTGCGGAGTCATCGCCGCCCGCGCCGCCCTTGGCCTCAAGACGAAGATCGTCGGCGTAGTCGCGTCTGCTTCGCCTGCCTACGCATTGTCCTTCGCCGCCGGCAAAGTCGTCTCCCACGAAGCGGGAACAAAAATCGCCGACGGCCTCGCCTGCCGCCTGCCCGTCGAGCAGGCCCTCGAAGTCATCCTGCACAACATCGACCGCATCGTTGAAGTCAGCGAAGACGAAATCCGCGCCGCGATGCGCGCCCTCTATGAAGACACCCACAACGTAGCCGAGGGCGCCGGCGCCGCATCCATCGCCGCGGTGCTCAAAGAGAGCGCCGCCATCCGCGGCAAGCGCATCGGAGCCGTCCTCACCGGCGGCAATGTCGACCGTGAAGTCTTCCTCGAAGCCCTGAAAGGCGAGCCTGTCACCGCATGAGCGCTAGGAAGCTTGTGCCCCTGCAGCACGGAACCCTGAACCACTGCTTCGGCTGCGGACAGGAAAACCGCACCGGCCTCCGTCTCAAATTCTTCGTCGACGACGACCATCGCATCGTATGCCCGATCCGCATCCCGCAGCGCTTTGAAGGCCCTCCCGGACACGTGCACGGCGGCATCATTGCTACGCTCCTCGATGAAGCTATGAGCAAGGCCAACCGCCAGTTCGGCATCGTCGCCATGACCCGCCACATGGAAGTCGAATACCTGAAACCCGTTCCCCTGCTCACATCTCTCGAACTAAGCGCGACACATGTGAGCAGCATTGGACGGCAACACCGTTGCGAAGCTCAGATCACTGACGCATCAAACAACATCCTCGCCAGGAGCAAAGCGCTGTTTATCGCAGTCGATCCTGCAACCATCTTGAAGCCGACGCCAGAAAGTTCCAAGAACTAATGTCGGAGCTAAACCTGGGCAGCCGTCTCCGCTGACTTTGATTTACTGGAGCGCGGAGCCGGCCCCATCACCCACGGCTTGATCCACCCGCGTATCGCATCCGTGCGCTTCTCAAAGAAGAACCACACCACCTGCGCGTAAACCATCACCACCGCAAAAATAGCAAAACCCTCAAGCTCCGATTGCGCATTTGGAATCTGCCGCGCATGCGCCATCCACGCCGCGATGAAGACCAGCAGCGGAACGTGCACCAGGTACAGCGTGTATGACGAGCGGGAAATCGCGTGCGCTGTCCAGTTATAAGCCTTGGGCATCGGTGTTCGTGAGCAGCTCAGGACTACATAAATCAGACCCGTCACCACCACGCCGAGAACATAATCTGCAATCGAATGGCGCGACTGCCTGCACCAGGCAAGAGTCCCGCAGAACGCGAGTATGGCGGCAACCATCATTAGTCTCCGCACCAGCACATTCTCCGCGGGCAGGTGCGGCAGATAGTGGATCGCCACTCCCATCAGCCAGATGAATCCCATCAGCGCGATCGGCGGCCGCATAAACACCACGACCGCAACCAGCAGCACCACATTCACCAGCCGCATCGCGACCGGCGCGCGGCGCCACAACGCCAACGCCAGAAACGGAAATGCGATGTAATACCAGAACTCGTTGGCCAAACTCCACAACGGCCCGTTCGAACCGAAGGTCGGGACATAAATTCCCTGCAGGAATGCGTAGTTCCCGATCATGATCGGAAGGGTCAGATGGCTGCTGACCCTGAACACGAGCTCATGCGCGCCGGTATGGCCGCCATAAATTCCATTTTCTCCGAACAGGTGAATCCCAACCGCATCCAGCAGCCCTCCCAGCACGAGCGCCGGAACCAGCACCGTATAAAGCCGCGTCATCCGGTTCAGCAGGTAGCTCCGCCACGACCACCGCTCGAGCGCGAACGAGCGCAGCACGCTGCCGCCAACCAGGTATCCGCTCAACACGAAGAACACGACCACCCATTGATGCCCAAGCCCCGTCGCCAGGTACCCCGCCGCCAGCGGCGGATTGTGATGCGGCACCTTCGGATAGTCCTGAAAGAAAAAATCGCGCAGGTGACTGAAACACACGCCGACCGCGGCAATACCCCGCAGCGCGTCCAGATGCACGGAAGCCGCTCCATGCGGGCTGCGAAGATGCGATGGCGCCTGGCCAGGGGGATTTGGCATAGGGGATTTCCGGAGCCTCGAAAGTTGGTATCACGCCATACGCTTGTGGTGAGTGTAACCAAGAAGCTCAACCCTCACAACAAATCTGCCCTCGCAGCCACGTTCGTCGTGACAGCGTTAGCTGCTTAACGGAAACTGCTAAACTTATCGTTCAGAGATATTTCGGTCAGCGCCGCCGGATCCCGTCTGTACCGGCATAGAGCGCTGCTTCACGGGAGGCCCATCATGACAGATCACGCAACCAGCAACGGCAATTACTCCGACAGCACCACAGGCCTGCGCCTCAAGGTCGGCCTGGCAGAGATGCTCAAGGGCGGCGTGATCATGGACGTCATGAACGTCGAGCAGGCAAAGATCGCTGAAGCCGCCGGAGCCGTCGCCGTCATGGCCCTCGAGCGCGTTCCCGCCATGATCCGCGCCGAAGGCGGAGTAGCCCGAATGGCTAAGCCCAGCCTTATCAAGGAAATCATCGCCTCTGTCACCATCCCCGTCATGGCCAAGGCGCGCATCGGACACTTCGCAGAGGCACAGATCCTCCAGCAGCTCGGCGTCGACTTCATCGACGAGAGCGAGGTCCTCACTCCCGCCGATGAGGCTCACCACATCGACAAGCACGCCTTTAAGACACCTTTTGTCTGCGGCGCGCGCGACCTCGGCGAAGCCCTCCGCCGCATCGCCGAAGGCGCGGCCATGATCCGCACCAAGGGCGAGGCCGGCACAGGAGACGTCGTCCACGCCGTGAAGCACATGCGTCAGATCGTGCAGGAGATGAAGGCCCTCACCGTTCTCAGTGAACAGGAGCTCTACCTCGCCGCCAAGGAGCACCGCGCTCCCTACGAGCTCGTCCGCATGGTCGCGAAGACCGGCAAGCTGCCCGTCCCGAATTTCTCCGCTGGCGGCATCGCCACTCCCGCTGACGCGGCCCTGATGATGCAGCTCGGAGCAGAGTCCGTCTTCGTCGGTTCCGGAATCTTCATGAAGGAACGTGCCACGCCGCTCGACGTTTCCGTTAACGAAGCAGGCGAGGCGCGCAATCCTTCCGAGCGCGAAGAAGCCGAGTCCCGCGCCAAGGCCATCGTCATTGCCACCACCCACTACGACGACCCGAAGATCCTCGCCGAAGCCAGCGAGCAGGTCACCGGCTCCATGAAGGGCCTCGCCGTCGCCGCCATCGAAGAAAAGGAACTCCTCCAGACCCGCGGCTGGTGACGCTGGCCGCGTTGGGCACACGCGCCTCCGGCGCCATAGTGACGCTGACTTTCGTGGCGACTTGGACGATCCTGGACATGTCCGGATCCTTGTACCTCTGCATGCAGACATAGAAGGTCTTTCGAACGAATGAAGAGTGGCGACCAGAAAAAAAGGGCGGCTCCAGCGCTGGCAGCGGCACACCCGGATGCTGTCTCTGACGCCGGCTCCACGACCATCGGAAGTGGCCACGCGGAGCCAACCCCCGGACGGCGAGTCCGCATTGGTGTCCTCGCCATCCAGGGAGACTTCGAAGCCCACGCCGCAGCTCTGCGCGAAGCCGGAGCCGACCCCATCCTCGTTCGCAAGCCCGAACAGCTCGCTGACATCGACGGCCTCATCATCCCCGGCGGCGAATCGACGACGTTCCTCAAGTTCCTCGAGCGCGATGGTTTTCTCTCGGCCCTGCAGTCCTTCGTCTCCAGCAAGCCCACCTTTGGCACCTGCGCCGGCTGCATCCTCCTCGCCAAAGAAGTGACCAACCCCTCGCAGCAAAGCCTCGCCGTCCTCGACGCCACCGTCGAACGCAACGCCTACGGACGCCAGATCGACAGCGCCATCGAAATCTCGCCCACCAGACTTCCCGGCGGCCCCATGGAGCTCGTCTACATCCGCGCCCCGCGCATTGTGAAGGCCGGCCCCGGCGTCGAAATTCTCGCCGAGCGCGACGGCTTCCCCGTCCTCGTCGAGCAGGGACACATCCTCGCCGCCACCTTCCATCCCGAGCTCTCCGCCGACCGCCGCGTCCATCGCCGTTTCGTCGACCTCGTCCGCGAGTGCGCCCCCATCCGCCCTTCAGACACAGCCCACTCCTGAGACAATCCAGTTATGCCCGCGGTGCTCCTCGAAGCCCTCTGCATCGCCCAGTCACATCTCTGGATGCCCCCCGACGCATCCCTCCACGGTCTCGCCGTCGATCGCCTCATGCGCTGGAACCTCATCGCCATCTGCATCTGCTTCCTCGTCGCGCACGTGTGGCTGATCCTGGCAGTCGTCAGGAAGAAGCAAAGGCTGAAAGTTCAGGACAATCGGGGCCCCCGGCGACAGCTCCTTGCCGCCGGGGTGATCGCCGCCCTCTGCGCCATGTATCTCTGGATGGCCGTCACCGCGCAGCATCTCTGGGCGCAGAACCGCTATGCCGGACCCTCCCTTGAAGCGATGCAGGTCGAAGTCGTCGGCGAGCAGTTCCAGTGGTATTTCCGCTATCCCGGATCCGACGCCACCTTCGGCTCTACCCGTCCCGCGCTCGTAAACGCCGCCGAAGGAAACCCTCTCGGCCTCAATCCCCGCGATCCGCGCAGCGCCGACGACATCGTCTCCAGCGTCCTCGTTCTTCCCGCAGGACGCGAAGTCGATCTCCGCCTCCGCTCACTCGACGTCATCCACGGACTCTTCATCCCCAGCATGCGCCTCAAAGAAAACGCCGTCCCCGGTCTCGTTCTCCACGTCCACTTCACGCCCACCACGCCCGGAACCTACCCCATCCTCTGCAGCCAGGTCTGCGGCCTGGGACACGCCCGCATGCAGGCCATCCTCTCCGTCGTCTCTCCCGCCGAATTCGAAGCCTGGCTCGCCGCCCGTGAACGCGCTCGCGCCAAAGAATCCGGACCAACGGAGCCAACCGCCCCGTGAAGCTCTTCACCACGCAACACCGCAGACTCGGCGTCCTCTATCTGCTGCTTTCGCTGGCAGCCGTCGCCATCGGCACTCTGCTCTCGCTCGTCATGCGCATCCACCGCGTCTGGCCGGACACCCCGCTGCCGATCATCGGCCTGCTCAAGCCTGAAGACTATCTCGCCCTTGTCACCATGCACGGCACCCTGATGATCTTCTTCGTGCTCACCATCGCCCCGCAGATCGGCTTCGCCAGCCTCGTCCTGCCCGAGCAGATCGGAGCCCGCAGCATGGCCTTCCCGCGCCTGAACGCAGCCGCCTTCTGGATCGCAGTCACCGCGCTCCTCGTTCTGCTCACCGCCTTCTTTGTCCCCAAAGGCGCGCCCATCGGCGGATGGACTTCCTATCCACCGCTCAGCGCCATTCCTGCCGCTGGCCCCGGAGAAGGCGCAGGCATGGACTTCTGGCTCGTCTCCATCGGACTCTTCTGCCTCTCCTCCTGGCTGGCCGCCGTCAACATCCTCGCCACCATCCTCGGCGAGCGCCGCGCTGGAATGACCTGGTCGCGGCTGCCCATGACCGTATGGGCGTGGCTCGTCACATCCATCCTTACGCTGCTCGCCTTCGCCGTTCTCCTTGCCGCCATCGTCCTGCTCATTTCTGACCGCCATTTCGGATCCAGCTTCTTCGTCCCCGCCGGCGATCTCATCAACGGCCGCATCGTCGGCCGCGGAGACGGCTCGCCCCTCCTCTGGCTCCATCTCTTCTGGTTCTTCGGACACCCCGAGGTCTACATCGCCGTCCTCCCCGGCATGGGGCTCGCCACTTCCCTCTTTGCCAACTTCGGCCGCCGCCGCGTCCGCGGTTACCCCGTCATGGCCGCCATGCTCATCGCCATCGGCTTCCTCGGCCTCATCGTTTGGGGACACCACATGTTCGTCAGCGGCATGAACCCCTATGCCGGAACCGCCTTCGCCCTCACGACGATGGCCATCGCCGTTCCTTCCACCGTCGAGGTCCTCGGCTGGCTCACCATGCTCTGGGGAGGCGGCCTGCGCTTCCCCACGCCCATGCTCTTCGCCCTCGGCTTTCTATCCTTCTTCATTGCTGGAGGCCTCACCGGCCCCATCCTCGCCCAGCCCGCACTCGACTCCTACCTCCACAACACCTTCTTCGTCGTCGCCCACTTCCACATGGTCATGGCCATGGCTGGAACCTTCTCCCTCTTTGCCGGCATCTACTACTGGTTCCCTCTCATGACCGGACGCCTCATGAACGAAACCCTCGGCAAGCTCCACTTCTGGCTCTCCATCATCGGCGCCTGGGGCACCTTCTTCCCCATGCACTTCTCCGGACTCGCCGGGGAGCCCCGCCACTACGACCGCCTCACCGGCCCCGCTACATCTTTCTCTGGCATCATCGCCAACGAGCGCGGCATCACCTCCGCCGCTCTCTTCCTCGCCGCCGCGCAGCTCATTTTTCTGTGGAACATCTTCCGTAGCGCCCGCCGCGGACGCCCCGCCCCGCCCAACCCCTGGCAGGCCACCACACTCGAATGGGCACCCGAGCCGCCCACCCGGCGCATCGAGCGCGGCCCGTACGAATATGAAATTGCCGTAAACGAAATGATCTTTACTCCACAGTGGGAAAGCGCGTCCAAACAGGAGTAAGCTTTCTTTGTCAGGAAACCGCCATGCCTGCCACCTTCACCCGCCACCCCGTTGAGATCGAGCGCAAAGACACCGGCATAGGCGGCAAGCCTCCACTCGACCGCCGTCCCACAGGCGGCGGAGGCGGCGACGACAACTGGGACAATCGCCCCAATGGCCGCCGCGGCCCCCGCGAGCTTCTCTCCCGCTATCGCCTCGGAGTCCTCTTCGCTCTCGCCGGCGACCTCATGTTCTTCGTCGCGCTGGTCAGCGCCTTCTTCGTGCGCCAGAGCGCCGGCCACTTCGACGCCCGCGAAAATTACGTCTCCGACTGGCATGCTCTCGCCGTCCCGCCCATCCTCTGGATCAACACCGCTGTCCTCATCCTCAGCAGCCTCACCATGGAGGTCGCGCGCCGCCAGCTTTTCCGCGAAATCGACGTGATGGACGAGTGGCTCGGCCTCGGCCGCCCCGCCGTCAAGCGCGCCGCGCCCTGGATGATCGCCACCTTCATCCTTGGATCGCTCTTTCTCGCCGGCCAGTGGATCGCCTGGGAGCAGCTCGTCCAGCAGGGCTTCTACTACAACTCGCCCGACCCCAGCAGTCACTTCTTCTACCTCATCACCGGAGTCCACGGACTCCACCTCGTCCTCGGCATCTTCGCCCTCGCCGCCGCCCTCGGAGCCATGTTCGTCCTGCGCCGCATCGAGCTCCGCCAGATCGCCGTCGACTGCACCGCCTGGTACTGGCACACCATGGGCCTCTTCTGGATCTTCCTCTTCGCTCTCCTCGCCTTCTTCCAATAACGCGCCCGCGAGTCGACCCGGCACCAACTAGCTGATTTGCATCCTGAGCGAAGGCAGCCGCGGGGACCGCAGTCGAAGAACCTGCTGTGTCTACCGGATGAAGGCTTCCGGCTTTGTATCAGGGCACGGCTTCAGCCGTGCCGAGACTGGCCAGAAGGATTGGGGCTTAAGCCCCTGGGTGACTTGAGTGATCTTTGTGAAGCACACCGCATGAATGTAACTTGCGTAGTTGACCGGGTGTTTCACAAACATGCTTTGTATCAGGGCACGGCTTCAGCCGTGCCGCAAAGTTCCAAAAGGAGATGGACTTTAGCCCCTGGGTGACTTGAGTGATCTTTGTGAAGCACACCGCATGAATGTAACTTGAGTAGTTGACCGGGTGTTTCACAAGCATGCTTTGTATCAGGGCACGGCTTCAGCCGTGCCGCAAAATTCCAAAAGGAGATGGGCTTTAGCCCCTGAGTGACGAAACCTCGACGGAACGCAAGCCCAAATCAAATTCTCAGCTCTTCCCGGACATTTTTCGTCACAACAAAAACCAGCATGGGCCGAGCCTTATTGCAGTCTGAGCGCAATGCGATGCTGTTCATCGATGTACTTCGTTTTTACGCGAGGGCTCAAAAGTTCCGGGTGCACGATTTCGTAGTGATGCCCGATCACGTCCATCTGCTGATCACTGTCAACGGCGGCATGACAATCGAAAGGGCCGTGCAACTCATTAAGGGAGGTTTCTCCTTCCGTTTGAAAGCAGAAACTGGATACTCCGGCGAGGTCTGGCAGCGTGGCTTTTCAGAGGCCCTGGTGATCGACGCGCAAAGTTACAAGCAGCATCGCGATTACATTGCGCAGAACCCCGTAAGTGCCGGCCTTGTGACGTCTGCTCAAGACTTCTCCTTTTGCTTCACCTCGCTGGCGAGAGCCAAATGCTCCGAAACTGGTAATTAACGATGTCCATCAGACCGCATCGAATTCACCATCTGCCCAGCCTCCTCCTCCTCGCCCTCCTCCTCACCCTCCGTGTCACTTCCCACGCCCAGGGATGCAGCCTCTGTCGCGACACCACCGCCGGCTCCGCCCCTCGTGCCCGCGAATCCCTGCGCCGCGCCATCCTCATCCTCGGACTACCCGCTGGAGGCATCTTCCTCGGCATCCTCGTCCTCGCCCGACGAGTGAAACCACGCGAAGACTAAACAAACTCTGGCATGCTCTTTCCTTTCGCAGGATCTTTTTGCGACCGATTGGTCTCTTTGTCAATCGAAAAACTGGACCGGCTTAGCTGATCCAGGAACGAAGGAGCTTAAACGATGAAAATCCGTGATTCAGTCGCGCTTGTAACAGGCGCAAACCGTGGAATCGGTTTGGCGTTTGCCGAGGAACTGCTCGCCGCCGGAGCGCGAAAGGTCTATGCCGCAGCGCGAAATCCCGAATCCATCACAATCGATGGCGTGCATCCGGTGCCGCTCGATGTGACAAGAGGCGACACCATCGCTGCCGCAGCGCGCGAACTAACCGACGTCAACCTGCTCATCAACAACGCCGGAATTGCCCTCTGGAAAGGCTTTCTCTCGCATGATTCGGTCGAGGCCGCCCGTTCGGAAATGGAGACCAACTACTTCGGACCGCTCTTTCTTAGTCGCGCATTTGCTCCCATCCTGGCGAAGAATGGGGGCGGCGCGATCGTGAATCTTCTTTCTATCGTGAGCTGGGTTGCTGTGCCCTCCGCCGGAACATATAGCGCCTCCAAGGCGGCCGCCTGGGCTTTGACGAACTGGCTGCGCACCGCCCTGCGCGAGCAGGGTACGCAAGTCGTGGGTGTGCACGTCGGTCCGGTCGAAACCGATATGGCGAGCAAACTCACTCTTCCCAAGATCAAGCCCGCGCATTTAGTCCGGCAGGTGCTCGGTGCGATCGAGGACGGCCGCGATGAGGTGCTCGCCGACGAGATGACTCGGCAGGTCAAGGCCGGTCTCTCAGACGAACCGGGCATCTACCTCAACTACATTCCGCAGGCCGCTACCGTCGGCACAAGGTAAGCCCGACAGTGCCCCACTCAAGCCTCCGTTGGCTTGAGTGGGCTTGGCATTCACTTCCCCTGGTTATCCAGCCTCAGAAACCGCGCCGCATTGTTACAGAGTGTCCCGCTTCTGTTCCGGCGTCAGATAATCCGCGTTCTGAATAATGCTGACCTAATACGCCATCAGACCCGGCCACACCAGCCGGGTGTCCCATTCAAGCCCGGTGTTGGCTCGACTGGAGAACTCTGATCCCTAATCCCTCCGGCTTATGTCGAACTACATGGATCCTCGTGTAGTGTCCTCTATTCTTTTCGCCGACGACCTCTCCTACTCTCGTTCTTACAAGGAGACGTCATCATGGTTATCAAGAAGGACATGCTTATCGGAACGGCCCTGGGTTTGGTCCTAGGCTGCAGTGGAGCCATCTTCGCGCAGGCTCCGGTTGTCAACATCGGCGACAGGCACGGCAATCTTCGGGCTGCTCAACAGTCCATCGTTGCGGCCTGGCAGCGGATTGACGAAGCCCAGCGGGACAACAACTACCAGCTCGGCGGCCACGCCGGAAGAGCCAAGGATCTGCTCGTCCAGGCGGATGAGGAGCTGAAGCAGGCTGCAATTACTGCGAACCATGAAGGTCGCTAAGAGCCCGCGTGCCCCGGGGTGCCCCCATTCAAGCCCGGACGGGTGCCCACACAAGCACAAATTTGCCTTGTGTGGGATTGTTCTGATCCCTGCCTTTTCTTGGCCGACAATTTCTCCCAATCACCTAAAATAGAAATAGAGACAAAGAAGCCCGCCAACCCGGCGGGCTTTCTTATTTGCGCGCATAAAGGAGACCCATGCCACCTCGTCGCGCCGTCGTCTGCTTCCACCTCCTGCGCACCGTATCGAGACTGACGCTCGATCGCCTTCATCACCAGCCTCGCAACGCGAGGCCAGGTAGAAGCCCCGGGCTTTAGCCGGGGATAAAAGTACCGGTCCGCAGGACCGCACCTCACTGCCGTAGGCTGGAGTACCAGTCGCAGACGGAACGACAATAATCCCGACATTACCGAAGGAACGACTTCGACTTAAGGCCCTTTAGAATCAAATCTTTGTGAGTAAAGACCTTGTTTTCAGATCTTTACACTTCGTCATGATTGACAACCGTAAAAGAATCAATCAGTTACAGTCTGAAGCTTTGAATGATTAGGGGGAGGGGGTAGCTACGGAGCCGTCAGCGTGAACCGGTCCTTCACCTCAATCCCCAGCTTCGAAGGATGATAAGGATTCGTCACCCGGTACATCGTCGCATTCGCCGTCTTCCCGTGGATATCCAGCACCACGTAGTGATAATTCGGATACGCATGGTCCTTGTACAGGTCCTCGGGACCGCGGAAGAAGACCCGATACGGCAGAGCCCCGCCCCCGCCGGAAACGATATAGCTCACCCCTTGGCTCTCGAAGCGCTCGTAATTATGAATGTGCCCGTTCAGCACCACCAGCTTCGCGTGAATCTGCGGTGCCTTCGACAGGATGAACTCCCTGAGCGACAGCTCCGCCGGATTCGGCAGGCTGGCCGCCACCTGGCTCTGCGTATCCGCATACAGCGGCATATGCGACAGAAAGAAGACAAAGTCCACCGACGTTGGAAGATGCGCCAGTTGTGCCTCCAGCCACTGCCGCTGCGGCGAGTTCTCCCCGTAGGACTCAGTGCAATCCAGCGCGATCAGGTACACATTCCCGATCTCCACCGAGTAATAGAGATACCCCTTGAGCTCGGGAAACATGGCGTCGAAGTTCTGCACGCCCGCATCCCATCCGCCCAGCACATCATGATTCCCCAGCGCCGGATACACCCGCAGCTTCTCCGCCGTCCACGCCTTCGTCTCGTCGCGATACACCTGCCAATCCGCCGGATCAGCCCCGTGAAAAGGCAGGTCGCCGGTCATGAAGACCGCATCCGGCTTCTCCCTGGCAATCTGCTTCACCAGGTACTCGCGCACCCGCGGGCTCGTATCCCGGTCATTGGATACATCCGTAAACCGGGTATCCCCATACGCCACGATCTTCAGCCCCTGCCCCGCCGCAATCCCCGGCACGGTGAACGTCGGCCCCTCCAGCGGAGGCTGCGGGGAGTGCTGCGCCCCAGCTACCCCAACGGCGATGGCAACAATAAATCCAACCCGCGCGATCGTCCTCATGCGCCGGCTCCGCCGCCGACAAAGTGTACGATCTCGAACCTGTCTCCGTTCTGTACCGCGGCCGCCGGCCATTCCGCGCGGGAGACAATGCTGCCATTGTGCTCGATAGCTACGCGATCCCCCTTGAGTTCCAGGGCGGCGACCAGATCAGCCACAGTAGCCGACGTGGAGAGAGCCGCGAATTCGCGGCTCTGCCCGTTGATGATCAGTTGCATGAGTTGAATGTATCAGTAGGACTGGGGGAGGGGTTGGGGGAACGATCTTCGGTATCTCAGGACAGACTATTAACGCACCAGGTGCCAGAGCTCCCATCCGGCAACACCGATCACCATCACCATCACGTAGAACACCATTGCATAGGCGAGTCCGCGAAAAGTGCCGATCGGGTTTTCTTCGTAAATATCTTCAGCAAAACTCTCTTCCCGGCTAAGGGAGAGAGCCAGCCTGGTGGTGGAATCAATGGATGCTCCGGCAGCAGGGGTAACCATGAGCGTCGTCCTCCGTCACCACCTGTATCGGACGAAGGTGTTACGCCCTTCAAAAACCCCTGCAATGCACCCATTTCTGTATCAATCCGGGACAACAAACGCTGCCGCCCGATTTCATACTGGTTTCAGTTACTTTTTCTTAGCTGAAATCCAGTTGTTCCTCATCGATATAGCACCAGCCCCACGTTTCTCCAGGTTCCACCGATCGCATCACCGGATGCTTCGTCGTATGGAAATGCTTGGTCGCGTGCTTGTTCTTCGATGAGTCGCAGCAACCCACATGCCCGCATTCCAGGCACATGCGCAGATGCACCCAGCGGTCACCCATCATCAAGCACTCTTCGCAGCCCTTGGTATGGGGCCGCACATTATGGACATGGTTCAGATGCGTACACGTTGCCATATCGTCATTTTCGTGCCTTGACCGCGAGCAAATCAACTTTATGGATCGAAGGAGCTTCTCCCAGCAGCTCCGGAGCCTTTGCCATCAAAGCCGCGGCCACTTTGCCGGAAAGATGCGCATCGCGACCCGAATCGCCAGCAAAGGTATCAAAAATTCCGAAGGTTGAAGGTCCGATCTGCAGCGCATACCACCCCAGCGTCTCCGTTTCGGCCTCTACAAGCGGGATAGCGCTCTTCAGAAATTCAGCGACTTCGCCTTCTTTACCAGTCTTTGCTTTGAGCACCACCCACAGCGCAACTTTTTCCATTGCCCATCTCCTTGTCCCGGATTTTCCAGACAACGGATTGGACGCGCCGAATTCAGCAGGGTTACGGGGAAGTCGTGTCCAACTTAACTTGCGCTACAGAGGAGTTGGCCGTTCCCACTCCCCCACCCAGAATGGCGTCCTGAAATCGCGTCCACCACCCATCATTGCTCACTACTTCGGGATGAGAAATGAGCTGAATGCAGAACCACGCAACCTGGCCCTTCCATTTCACGTCCGGATCTGGCTTTGCCGCAGACACAGGAGCCGCCGAAGCACCTCCTCCTGCCGAGGATGGCGATGCAGGCGCCGCCGCCTGCATGACGGCCGCCGCATCGGAGAGAGTGGTGGCGCTGGGAATATATTTCCTGAGATCCCATGTCGCGCTGAACGAATACAAGGCGGGAATTTGCGATGGGGGCTGAATATAGGTATTTGCGCCGGATTTGGCCAGGTCGCTAGCTGTTACGGCCTTTACTTCGATCGTTGGAATGAGCATCTTTCCCATCTTCTGCCAATGACCGGAACCGTACGCGATAGCATCGATGCATGCCTGAGTCGCAATATCTTTCGCCATCTCATCCGGTTGCTCACCAGCCTTGTTTGCCGCCTTTTTTATTTTAGGGGTCAGAGTGACTGAGCTCGTCTTGCATGGCGTCGGCAGGTCCACCTCGTGATATCCGAGAGTTTTCGAGGCGCCGGCCTGAATATCCAATCCGTTTTTGTAATCGGTGGCGGTTCTAAAAAGCTTTGTTGCGTCGAATGATCCTGTAACGGTTTCCGAGAAAGTTTTTTCGTAAGAAACCGTACCCGCCTCAGGCACTAAACCTTGTGAGAAGCGTGGGTTCTGAGATGTGGTGCTTATCAGAGTGACAGCCGAAAGGAGGCGCTCCCACGAATCACGATCCCGGCTGCCCATTAAGAATCCAATATTCTTGCACGTGCCCTCCGATCGATCGCTTTCTGTTACCGCGTCACACAGCTTTTGCCGGTCGGATATCGACAAAAATGCCTGAGCAAAGTTGAAAGTAGCTGTTCCAGTGAACAAATAGCTATCTGGATTGGGATAGAAGGCATTCGCGCTTCCTTTGGGCGAACCGTAGGGGACCCCGTAAACCCACTTGGAGGCTTCGCTGACATCCGTCTTGATTTGCGGAACGAGCAGCCAGAGCGATCCCTTCTCCGGGAAAACCATAGTCTCATTAATTTCTCTCTTCGGCTTTTCCGCAGGAGTGCTAGTAGCAGGAAGTTCAGCTGAACCGATCGCCGAACCACTTTTCATCCATTTTTGCAGATCTGCGATCAAAGCAGCCTTCTGATCGGGAGTGTAAGCCCGAAGATCGCTGACCGGCTCGGTCACCACAACCGTATTCATCCAGGTCACGGCCTGCTGGAGCCGATCTTCTTCGGGTATGGATTGAGCGACTGCCTGGATCGAACAACATTGGGAGAAGATCGCTAGACATAGCGTGGCAGGCAGTGCAGCAGTGGAATATCTCATGGCCGCCATCAGGTCACCTCGGACTGTTTTGAATGCGTCGCCACGGATAATATGACCGCTCCTCAGAATCCGGGAACATCACTAAAGGAACCACTTGGCGGAATCCCGCACGCGTTACGTTAATACCCTGCAAAACTTGACTCTTGACAGTCGAAAAAATACAGTCAAACAGTAGTCGTTTGGCGGTATCCTTCTGAGGCCTAGCAAACTCTATGCAGACTCATCCATACACGTGGAACTACATCCCCCTTCTGATACAGATCATCGTTGCCGTTGGAATGGGAACCAGCATGACCACGATGTCGTATTTCATCGGCCGCCATCGCAATATCAAGTCCAAGCTCGAAGCCTATGAGTGCGGCATCCCCGCTGAAGGCGATGCGCGCGGACGCTTCTCGGTGCGCTTCTACATGGTGGCCATGCTCTTCATCCTCTTCGATGTGGAAGCGGTCTTCATGATGCCGTGGGCGGTCATCTATCGCCAGCTTCCATCGATCACCGGCTCGCACTTCTTCGGATTCTGGGAAATGATCGTGTACCTCGGTTTCGTTATGGTTGGATTCTTCTACATCTGGAAAAAGGGCATCCTCAACTGGGCAATGGACAAAGGCGATCTGTAGGACCACATGACTGCTACCCCCGGCAAAGACGCTGTTCTTCAAGCCCACGCAACCAACCGGGCCATCACTTCGCTTCTTTCCTCCCTTCCCGATTCCATCGCCGATGCAGAATTCGACCGCGACGAACTTACGCTGACCATTGCCCGCGATCAGATTCGCGCGGCATGCTCCACCGTTCAGGCCGCAGGGTACAACTTTCTCGAGACCGTGACCTGCGTCGACTGGTATCCAAGCGAGCCGCGTTTTCAGGTGACCTATCACATTCTTTCCCACGGCCTGAAAGAGCGAGTGCGGTTATGCGCGATGGTGGATTCGATCGATCCATCCATCGACAGCATCACGCCGGTGTGGCCCTCTGCCAACTTCTATGAGCGCGAGGTGTGGGACCTTTTCGGTGTGCGCTTCCATGGCCACCCTAACCTGCGCCGCATCATGATGCCCGACGAGTGGGAAGGTCATCCTTTGCGCAAAGATTATCCCGTGGAGGGGTACCGCTGATGGTGGAATTCGTCCAGACCTCGACACTGCTTGAGCCTCGGCCGGTAGAGGGTTCAAAAGACACCACCATGGTGGTGAATATGGGACCGCAGCACCCCTCGACTCACGGCGTTCTCCGCCTGGTGATCGAGATTGACGGCGAGACGGTGCTCAAGGTGGTCCCCGACATCGGATATCTGCACACTGGAATCGAGAAGACCTGCGAGGCGAAGTTTTATCAGCAGGTTGTCCCGCTCACCGACCGCATCGATTATCTTTCCCCGCTTACGAACAATCTCGTCTACTGTCTCGCCGTCGAAAAGCTGCTCCAGATCGAGATTCCGCCGCGTGCGCAATGGATACGGGTGCTCCTGAACGAGCTCACCCGCCTCAACTCTCATCTTGTCTGGCTGGGCACGCATGCGCTCGACATCGGCGCGATGACTGTCTTCCTCTACACCTTCCGCGAACGCGAAGAGATTCTCCGTATCTTCGAGCATGTCTCCGGCCAGCGCATGATGACGTCGTACTTCCGCGTCGGCGGCCTCGCGCTGGAGCCGCCTCTCGATCTCTTCAGCTGGATTCAGAGATTCATCAAGATCCTTCCCGAAAAAATCGACGAGTATCAGAATCTCCTCACTGGTAACCCCATCTGGATCGGCCGGCTCAAGGGAGTGGGTCATCTCAGTGCCGAGGACGCCATCGCCCTGGGCGTCACCGGGCCGCCGGCTCGTGCATCGGGCATTGACTGGGACTTGCGCCGCGACATGCCGTACTCGAGCTACGAGAAGTTCCAGTTCAAGGTGCCCATTTCCCACGACTGCGATGTCTGGGCGCGCTACATGCTCCGGCTTGAAGAGATGCGCGAATCGATCAAGATCTGCCAGCAGGCTCTCGATGGCATGCCCGAGGGCGACATCAAGGCAGACGCGCCCAAGGTTGTGCTTCCCGACCGGGAGAAGATGAAAACTCAGATGGAGTCGCTCATCTATCACTTCAAGATCGTGACCGAAGGATTTGCCGTTCCCGCCGGCCAGGTCTTTCAGGCAGTTGAAGGGGCACACGGTGAGATCGGCTATTACGTGGTCAGCGACGGCACGGCAAAGCCCTACCGGGTGCACATGCGCTATCCGGGCTTCGCCACGCTGCAGGCCTTGCAGACCATGTGCGCCGGCCGCCTCATCGCCGACGTCGTTGCTGTCATCGGCTCTATCGATATCGTTCTCGGGGAGATCGATCGATGAGCGCAACATCCGCAGACACGCGCGTATTTGCCGAGCTGTGGATTTCTTTTGCCGCTTTGATCCGCTCCTATGTTGCCGCGCACGACCTGAGCAAACCGGTTACTGAACACGCTCTGGTCGACGAAGGCGAAAATGGATCACTTACCCTTCGCGGTGAAGGCAAAATTCTTACCCTGGAGTACGATTCCGCGACCGGTACTGGAAGTTGGAACATCTATGAAGATGATCCCGGCGCCGAGCGTCTACTGGAGGGCGGCGAGTTCACCATCGGCGAAGACAGCCAGGTCCTGTTGAGCGATCGCCGCGGCAAGCTCGATCTGGAAGTTGCTGCAGAAGCATTTACCGCAAAGGTTTTTGACGAGGAGTAAGCGTTGGCTACCCAGACGACCATCTTTTCACCAGAGCTCGCGGCGCGCTTCGATAAGCTGGTCACGCTCTATCCTCTGCGCCGTTCCGCGCTCATCCCCATGCTCCTCTACGCGCAGGATGAGATCGGCTACATCTCGCCCGAAGTTATCGCGGAAGTCGCCCAGCGCGTCGGTATTCAGGAAAACGATGTCGTCAGCGTCCTCAGCTACTACTCGCTGCTGCACACGAAGCCAGCCGGCAAATTCAACGTGCAGGTCTGCACCAACATCTGTTGTATGTTGCGCGGTGGTAATGAACTCTTCGCCCATTGCAGCAAACGCCTCGGCATCGGCCACAAGGGCACCACACCCGACGGCGTCTTCTCGCTCGAAGAAGTCGAATGCATCGGAGCCTGCAGCTGGGCCCCCGCTGTGCAGATCAACTACGACTTCCACGAGAACCTCACGCCGGATTCCATGGATAAAATTCTCGACGAATATCGGGAGAAAGCGGGGAAATAATGGCCTATCTCACCACTCATCCCGACGTTGTTCCGATCATCTCCTCACGATTCGGCAAGGGCGCAACCTCCATCGACAAGTACATTGAGCTCGACGGATACGCAGCCGTCCGCAAGGCCATCGAGATGGGCCCGGAAGCCATCATCGCCGAAATGAAGGCGTCGAACCTACGCGGGCGCGGCGGGGCGGGATTTCCCACCGGCATGAAGTGGTCCTTCGTGCCCAAGCAATCCGAAAAGCCCAAGTACATCCTCGTCAACGGCGACGAGAGCGAGCCGGCAACCTGCAAAGACCGTCTCATCTTCGAACACGACCCGCACTCCGTCATTGAAGGCGTCATCATCGCTGGCCTCGCCGTCGGCGCCAAGATGGGCTTCATTTATCTGCGCGGCGAATATCGCTATCTCCTCAAGATCATGGAGAAGGCGATCGACGAGGCTTATGCAAAAGGCTTCCTGGGCAAGAACATCTTCGGTTCAGGCATTGAATTCGAAGCTGTCTCCCACACCGGCGCAGGAGCCTACGAAGTCGGCGAAGAGTCCGCCCTCATGGAATCGCTCGAAGGCAAGCGCGGCATCCCGCGAATCCGCCCGCCCTTCCCGGCCGTGGTCGGTCTTTACGGAGGCCCCACTGTCATCAACAACGCCGAGACCCTCGCCACTGTCCCGCACATCATTCGCATGGGCGGAGCCGAATACGCCAAGATCGGCACCGAGCGCAACGGCGGCACGCGTCTCTTCTGCCTCAGCGGACACCTCGAGAAGCCCGGCGTCTACGAACTCCCCATGGGCTACAACCTTAAGAAGATGATTTACGACGTGGGCGGCGGCATCCCCGGCGGCAGGAAACTCAAGGCCGTAGTCCCCGGTGGATCATCCACCCCCATCCTGACCGCCGACGAAATCGACATCGGCATGGACTTTGACCAGGTCGGCAAAGCGGGATCGATGCTCGGCTCCGGCGGCGTGGTCGCTCTCGATGAGACCGTCTGCATGGTCGAGTTCGCCCTCCGTACCATGAAGTTTTACCAGCATGAGAGCTGCGGCTGGTGTATTCCCTGCCGCGAAGGCACTGACTGGCTGAAGAAGTCGCTCACCCGCCTGCACGCCGGTGGCGGAGTCGACAAGGACATCGACAACATCCGCTACCTCGCCGAAAACATGCTGGGCCGCACCTTCTGCCCGCTCGGCGACGCGGCGGCGATGCCGACAATCGCATTCGTCAAAAAATTCCGCAAGGAGTTTGAAGATCACCTGGACGGCAAAGGCTGCCCTTACCACCATTCGCTGGAACACGAAGCAGTGCTGGCCTAGACGCGAGGAAGAGAGAGACGAATGGCTGACGTAAACATTACCGTCGACGGCAAGAAGATCACCGCCCCCGCGGGCACGCCGCTCATCGAAGCCTGCAAGGCGGCAGGCATCGAAGTTCCGGCCTTCTGCTATTACCCCAACCTCGCCGTTCAGGCCGCCTGCCGCATGTGCGTCGTCCGCATAGACAAGATGCCGAAACTGCAGACTGCCTGCACCACCGCCGTCGCCGAAGGCATGGTCGTCCATACCGAGACCGACGAAGTCAGGCAGGCCCGCAAGGCCACCGTCGAACTCCTGCTCGGCAACCATCCTCTCGACTGCCCGGTGTGCGACGCCGGAGGCGAGTGTGAACTGCAGGACATGACCTTTAAATACGGTGCGCACGAATCCCTGTACATCGAAACCAAGCAGCACCGTGAAGAACAGCAGTGGTCGCCCGTCGTCTACTACGATCGCCCGCGCTGCATCCTCTGCTATCGTTGTGTCGCCGTCTGCAGCTCCGGCATGGACGTATGGGCACTCGACGTCCAGAACCGCGGCGCCGGCAGCTTCATCGCACCGAACCAGCAGGACCGCCTCGATTGTGAAGAGTGCGGCATGTGCATCGATATCTGTCCCGTCGGCGCGCTGACTTCCGGCACCTATCGCTACAAGACCCGCCCGTGGGAAATGAACCACGTCGGCACCGTCTGCACGCACTGCGGCGACGGCTGCAAGACAACGCTCGGCGTCCGCACCGCCGACGACGGCGTCGAAATCATCCGCGGTGACAACCGTGACAAGAGCGGTATCAACGGCGACTTCTTATGTATCAAAGGCCGTTACGCATTTGATTTCGCCAACCACAAGGACCGCCTGACTAAACCCCTCGTCCGCAGGCCTGACGGCAAACTGACCCCGGTAAGCTGGGAAGAAGCGCTCGAATTCGCGGCAAAGAAGCTTCTCGAGATCCGCGACAGCCGCGGCGGCTCCGCCATTGGCGTCATCGGCTCCAACCGCATCACCAACGAAGAAGCCTATCTGCTGCAGAAATTCGCTCGCACCGTTCTCCGCACCAATAACATCGATCATCACCGCACTGCCGACTACCCGGCCTTCGCCGCCGCCCTCAAAGGTCACGCCGGACGCGAGGCTTCCCTCCGCGATTTCCACGACGCGCCCGCCATCCTGCTCCTCGGCAACGACCCCACCAACCAGCATCCGGCGCTCGCCTGGCAGGTCCGCAGTAATGTCCGCCTCAATCGCGGACGCATTTACGTCGCCAATCACGCTGAGATCAAGCTCCGCCGTCAGGCCAAGGCCGCCGTCAAACTCCCCGCCGAGGGCTACGCTTCGTTCATCGCCTACCTCGCCGGAAACGACAGCGCCTTCCAAGCCGACGACGCCACCGCAGCCTTCCGCGACGCCATCCGCAAGGAGCAATCGCTCGTCATCGCCTTCGGCTCCGAATTTCGCGGACGCGACATCCAGGCTCTCGTCGACTTCGGTCTCTCGCTGCCCAACACAAAATTCGCCTGCCTCGGCGATTACGCCAACTCCCGCGGCGCGGCCGATATGGGACTCTACCCCGACCTCCTCCCCGGCTACGTTCCCGTTGCCTACGCCGCTCACTTCACCGCCGAATACGGCGAGTCGCTCCCAGCCCAGCCCGGCCTCGACCTCATCCAGATGCTCGATGCCGCAGGCCAGGGCGATCTCGCGGCGCTTTATGTCGTCGGCTCCAACCCCGTTTCCCGCTACGGCATTGACCCCTCGGCCCTGAAAAATGCATTCCTCGTCGTGCAGGATATGTTCCTTACCGAGACTGCCGTCCTTGCCGACGTCGTCTTCCCTGCCGCCAATCTCTATGAAAAGGCCGGCACCGTCACCAATACCTACGGCGATCTCCAGCTTGTGAAGAAGGCCGCTGACAAGTCCGGAGTCCGCGCCGACTTCGAAATAATCGTCCGTGTCGCTGACAAACTCGGAGCCGACCCGAAGAAGCTTGTTCCCTTCGGCAAAGGTGTCCGTGCCGACTTTGGACAGACTCGCGGAGCCCAGTCGGGCGAGGCAGACCGCCACGCCGTCTGGCTCTCTGGCCGTAATCTCGAGCCCAAGCTCAGTCCCTTTGATCCCTTTGCCATACTCGACGAGATCCAGCGCCTGGTGCCCGCTTATGACGTTCCGCGCCTCAACCTGTTCGCCGGCAATGACGAACACCTGAAGCCGGAGCTCGTGCAGATAGACACCGCCGCCGGCCGCCGCGATCTCGTCCTTCCAGCCAACGACGCTCTTTACACTTCCGGCACACTCGGCCGCTACAGCGCCAAACTGGAAGAAGTCGTTGCATCGCACACGATTCTCACCAAGCCCGCCGAAGCAGCGGCTGACTAGACGTTTTCGGAGATGTCTTAAAACGTAACTCTGCACGAACGTATTCCGGGAAGGCCCTGTGGAAGTAAACATCTGGATTTTTCTGCTGGTGAACGTGCTGAAGGTCATCGTCGTGACGGTGCTGCTCCTCGTGTGTGTCGCCTACACGGTGCTCCTTGAGCGCAAAGTCGTGGGGCGCATTCAGAACCGCTGGGGACCCAGCCGCGTCGGCCCCTTCGGTCTTCTGCAGCCGCTCGTCGACGGCGCCAAGCTCTTCCTCAAGGAAGACCTGATGCCCACCAGCGTCTACCGGCCGCTTTTCATCGTGGCGCCCATCATCGCCCTCGCTTGCGCGCTCCTGTCCATCTCGATGATCCCTTTCGGAGCCGACGTTCGTTATAAGGGCATCGATCTCTTTCAGATCTCCGATGTGAACATCGGCCTGCTCATTCTGCTGGCCATCACCGGAGTCGGTGTTTACGGCATTGCCCTCTCAGGTTGGGCGTCGAACAACAAGTACTCGCTGCTCGGCGCATTGCGAGCCAGCGCCCAGGTCGTCAGCTATGAGCTGGCGCTAGGCCTCTCGCTGGTCGGCGTGGTGCTGCGCTCGCAATCTCTCCGCCTGCGTGACATCGTCAATCTGCAGGCCACGCACGGCCTGCTCTCCTGGAACTTCTTCGGAGGCTTCCAGTTTGTCGCCTTCTTTATCTACATCATGGCCGCATTCGCTGAGACCAATCGCGCGCCCTTCGATTTACCCGAAGCGGAAAGCGAACTCACCGCCGGCTATCACACCGAGTACAGCTCGATGAAGTTTGCCATGTTCTTCATGGCCGAATACGCCAACATGATCACCGTCGGCTGCGTTGCCACACTGCTCTTTTTCGGCGGATGGAGCAGCCCCTTCGGCCATCTCTTTCCGACATTCGGCCCCGTGGCTGAAGCGCTGCTTTCCATTTTCTGGTTCGTTGTCAAAGTCTTCTTCTTCCTTTTCCTCTACATCTGGGTGCGTGGCACGCTGCCACGTTTCCGTTACGACCAACTCATGGTGTTTGGCTGGAGAGTCCTGCTGCCGCTGGCGATCCTGAATATTGTTGTGACCAGTCTCTGGCTCGCCTATCGCAGTGCGTAGTCTGATTTACAATCGTCCTTCGGTGTACTGGACCTTTTCGTTGTTCCGCGTAGTCGAGTGAGCGAAATGCATCTGGTTCTGTTCTTCATCTTTGGCGGCTTGTGCGTGGCGGGCGCTCTGAATCTCCTCTTTCAGCGCCACCCCATCAATTCCGCCCTCTCGCTCATCGTTGTCATGAGCTGCCTCGCTGTTCTTTACCTGCTCCTCGGAGCAGAATTTCTTGCCGCAGCGCAGGTCATCGTCTACTCCGGCGCCATCATGGTGCTCTTCACCTTCGTCATCATGCTTCTCAATGCCGGACGTGAACAAAGGACGCACGGTAGCAAAGCCGCATATCTGGTCGGAATCCCCGGGGCAGTTGCACTCGTTGCCCTGCTGGTCTACATCTTTCTTTCCAATCGCGGCCCCCTCGGTGACGCCGTGCTCGGCAATTACCTCGTCACCACCAGCGATCTGAGCAGGGTCCTATTCCGCGACCTGCTGCTTCCCTTCGAAGTCACCTCGATCCTCATCCTCGTCGCCATCCTTGGCGCGGTCGCCCTCGCGCGGAAGGAGCACTGAGCTATGGTGCCCATCTACTACTACCTCATCCTCAGCGCGATCCTTTTCTCGATCGGCGTTGGGGCGTTCCTGATCAAGCGCAACATCATCAGCATCTTTATGTCGATCGAGCTCATGCTGAATGCCGTGAATCTGAGCTTCGTCGCCTTCGCGCACCACTGGCACCAGGTCAACGGACAAATCTTCGTCTTTTTCGTCATGGTCGTCGCCGCAGCCGAAGCCGCTGTCGGCCTGGCCATCATCATCGCGATCTTCCGCAGCCGCGCAACATTGAACGTCGACTCCGTCGACCTGATGAAACTATGACCGGATACCTCAATCTCTGGCTGATACCGCTGGTCCCCTTCGCCGGATTCCTGGTGAACGGTCTCGTCGGCCGCAAGCTGCCCAAGATGCTTGTGACCGCCATCGCTCTCATCGCCACGCTTATCCCCTTCCTGCAGGTCGCAAAGATCTGGTTCCAGTTCCCGTCCATCACCACGCCATACGTTGAGCATCTCGGTACCTGGATATGGACCGGAGCCTTCCACGCCGACTTCGATCTCCAGCTCGACCAGCTGACGATGATCATGCTGCTCGTCGTCACCGGCGTCGGCTTCCTTATTCACATCTATTCGGTCGGATACATGGCTCATGAAGAGGGTTACTGGCGATTCTTCGCCTACCTCAACCTCTTCATGTTCTTCATGCTTACCCTCGTTCTCTCTGAGAACTACCTGCTGATGTTCGTCGGCTGGGAAGGTGTGGGCCTGGCCTCATACCTGCTCATCGGCTTCTACTTCCTGCGAGACTCCGCTGCTCGTGCCGGCATCAAGGCCTTCGTCTTCAACCGCATCGGCGACTTCGGATTCCTCATCGCCCTCTTCCTGCTCGTCGCCCATTTCGGCACGCTCAGTTATCGCGAAATCTTCGCGCGCATCGCTCTCCATCCCGAATGGCAGGGCGGAGTCCTCACCGCCATCGCGCTTTTCCTCGTCCTCGGCGCGACCGGTAAATCCGCGCAGATTCCCCTCTACGCCTGGCTGCCCGACGCCATGGAAGGTCCGACGCCGGTCTCCGCGCTCATCCACGCCGCCACCATGGTCACCGCCGGCGTCTATATGGTTGCGCGTTCGCACATCATCTTCGATCGCTCGCCCCTCGCGCTGACCGTCGTCGCCGTCATCGGAGCACTCACCGCCTTCTTCGCCGCCACCATCGGCACCGTCCAGACCGACATCAAGCGCGTCCTCGCCTACTCCACCGTCTCCCAGCTCGGCTACATGTTCCTTGCCTGCGGAGTCACCGCCTACTCGGCGGGCGTCTTCCATCTCATCACCCACGCTTTCTTCAA